>Ga0181532_10001565_pt1 | contig 22069 bp, 17 predicted proteins | sample PEATcosm2014_Bin_33_FD_119768 | JGI IMG/M metagenome (GOLD analysis project Ga0181532, IMG submission 119768) | Peatland microbial communities from MTU Mesocosm Facility, Houghton, MI, USA - PEATcosm2014_Bin11_30_metaG | ecosystem: Environmental > Terrestrial > Soil > Wetlands > Peat | place... | reverse complement strand
GGCGAAGGTCATCTTCACGACGTTCTTGTAAGTCTCGCCTGTGCAGATCATTCCGTCGTGGTACCACACCGGAACCCCTCTCCACTTCCACTCCTCGACGACTTCGGGATCGGCTTCCTTGACTAAGGTACGGAGCCGGCTGAGCATCTCGCCCCGCCAGTCGCCAAGCTCCTTGATCCTCGCGTCGATCAGCTGAGAAGGAGACTTGTTCTTTTGCGACCCGCTCGTCGTCATACCCGTTTTTCTTCCATCGTTGCGAGGCTATATGAAGTGGGGTCATCCCCACCGTGCCGATTCTACCGGGGGCTGTGGTTTAGGAGCTCTCCGCGACCAGCCGTGGGTGACGGCCCCTGATCCAAACAGTGGGGAGAGTGTTCCAGCGCGCGCCTGAGTGGAGCGACAGCCGTAGCCGATCGTGCTCGAAGTTCCGCGGGCCGTGGGCGACCAAGCGGAGCTTTCCGGTGGTGAGGTTGTCGAATATGCATATTCGCTGCCAACGCCAGACGCGTTCGGTTTCATCGACGCCAATCGACCGGAGCACCACCTCGAAAGAGAACATGACGCGTCAATGACGTCAAGCGTTTTGGAGCCGTTCGTTCGCCTTCAGTCTCAATTCACCGTGTAGCTCGCATACTTGGCGAGCAGGCGCGTTGGTTTGCGCAAGGCATCCCGCCGGAAAGGCTCTCCGAGCTCTTGGGAAACCATGACCTCAAGCACGGTGGGACGCCCCGATGCGACCGCTTCGCGCAAGGCGTCACCGAGTTGACCGGGGTTCGCCACCGTGGTCCCGTCCGCCCCCATCGCCCGGGCGATACCAGCGAAGCTCGGGTTCTTTAGGTCAGTTCCTGGGAACCTGCTGTCGTAGTAGTCGATCTGGTTCTTCTTCTCGGCGCCCCACTGGCCGTTGTTGAAGACGACTGCGACGACAGGAATCTCCTCCCGCACGACGGTAAGCACTTCGGCAAGGCTCATTCCCCAAGCACCGTCGCCGACATAGGCGATCGCTGGCCGGTCGGGACTCGCGACCTTGGCTCCTATCGCCACCGGGAATGCGTAGCCGCAGTTTCCAAAGCTCATGGGGGCGAGAAAACTGGGACTGTGTTCAAAATGTAGGTAGCTGTTCGCGACCGAGCAGATGTTTCCGATGTCGGTGCTGACCATGGCGTTATGAGGAAGCGCGCGCTCTAGTTCGGCAAGGGCCCGTCGTGGAGCGATGGGCGACCCTTCGGCATTGGACTGGCTAGCGAGCTCCGCGACCCAGGCAGCTTTCTGGCGCGCCACTTCGGTGAGGCGCCCATCTCGAGTGGTGAGCGCGCTGAGGGGGCGCTTTTGCAACCGCTCGAAGAGGGCTTCGGCGGCGAGACGGGCGTCAGCATGGATCCCGACGGCAACGCGTTTCACCAAGCCGATCGCGCGCTGGTCGGTGTCCACCTGGATCACCCTGGCACCAGAGGGCCAGTAGTCGATCCCGTACTGGGGGAGGGTCCCGAACGGTCCGAGCCGGCTGCCCAGGGCAAGCACCACATCCGCTTGGGCGATCACGGCCATGGCCGCCTTTGAGCCCTGGTAACCGAGCGGGCCGAGGTTCAGGTGATGGCTAGCGGGAAAGGCGTCGTTGTGCAGATAGCTCGTCGCCACCGGAGCAGAGAGGAGCTCGGCGAGCTTCGCGAGCGCATCTTGCGCCTTGGCGACAACGACACCGCCTCCTGCGACGATGACGGGGTACTTTGCTTTCGCGAGGAGGTCGGCGGCATCATCGAGGCTGGCCGGCGCGCCTGCGGGTCCCGCAAAGCGACGCGGTGCGGGCAGCTCCGTTTCGAACTCGGCATAGAAATAGTCGCGAGGGATGTTGACCTGTACGGGTCCGTGTTCGGATAAAGCGATGTCAAAGGCACGGCTCGTCAGTTCGGCTATGCGATCCGGCCTATTGACGTTCACCTGGAACTTCGTGATCTTAGAGAAGATGGGCAGCTGGTCGGTCTCTTGGAACCCACCTAGGCCGGTCCCTCCGGATCCGCACTCGGGTGTGATCGCGACCACGGGTGAGTGCGCCCAATAAGCAGCGGCGATGCCAGTCACGAAGTTCGTCACTCCAGGGCCGTTCTGGGCTATGCAGACGCCGTGGCGACCAGAGACACGCGAGTAACCGTCCGCCATATGGGCTGCGTTTTGTTCGTGGGCCACAGAAACGAAGCGGATTCCCGCAGGCTCGAAGAGGTCGAGCGCGTCCATGTAGGCGGAACCTACGATCCCGAACACTTGTGTCACCCCCTGGGCCACGAGGGTCTCGACGAAGGCCTCGCTCGAGCTGATGCGATCCATGAGCTACCTCTTTCCTGTTCTGGTGTGCTCTGCCCAAATCGGCAGACACCTTTCATGTGTGCGATGCGTGCTCTCGTGGCACGCAAGATGCCTCTTAGCCTTGGGGGCTCGTTCGCCGTGGGCGAGCGACCTCACAAAGCGGTGACGACAGAGCCCACGTTGTCGACCCTGTTCCGGAACTTCGTTTCTCTTTCGACAATGAGAGGAGCAAGGATGACCGTTTCCGCACGCCCATGGTCGGCGGGCACCCAAGAGAGGCCAGAGGCGCCGTCGAGAAAACGGCGCCCATGTGCTACCAGGCAATGCATTTCGTTGGCGCCCACGAGCAAACGGGGTGCGGTCGCGAAGGCGCGCTTGGCTACAAAAGGAAGAAGGTGATGAGAACAGTGAGGAGCGTTCATGGGGATGTTCCGTTCCGGCGATGAAACTCAATGGGTAGCTCGGTGGCCACGAGACTCACCGGACCCGCTGTTTGACTCCCCACCCCCAAGTCGCCCATGTCGCCTCGCAGCGTGCCGATCGCTTTGTTCCGCAAGCTGCGGAAGTGGTCGGTTTCTTCGACCGCCTCGTGGCGCGGTCTTGGTATGTTCACCGTCATCTCGTCGGCAACCCGTCCTGGGCCCGGGGTCATGACGACGACACGGTCGCCGAGCAAGATCGCTTCGTACACGTCGTGGGTCACAAAGACGATGGTGGCTCGCAACTTGTCCCACAGCTCGAGCAGGAACTCCTGCATAGCCGGTCTCGTGTGTGCGTCGAGGGCCCCGAAAGGCTCGTCCATGAGGAGCAACCGGGGCGACATGACCAGCGCTCGCGCCAGCGCCGCACGTTGCTGCATGCCTCCGGAGAGCTCATAGGGCGGCCGTTTCTCGAATCCCTTGAGACCGACGATGGCGATCGTCTCGTCCACTTTGTCCCAGTCAGGCTTGGGCCGCCGCCAGGACCACGTTGCCGGGCCGTTCTCCTTTGCGTCGTCGGCCTCTCGGCGGTCGATCGCCTGGACGCTCGAAGGAATCGAGCCTCTCCTCCTATGGCGCCGGCTCGAAGCGAGGCGCAGGCCAAAGGCGATGTTGTCCCGCACGCTCAGCCACGGGTAAAGGCCGGGCTGTTGGAACACGACGACACGATCGGCCCCGGGCGAGCGAACTTCGACGCCCTCGAAGAGCACACGTCCCCTCGAGGGGCGCTCGAAGCCGGCGATGAGACGCAGCAGGGTCGTCTTGCCGCACCCACTTGGCCCAAGGACCGTGATGAACTCGTTCTTCGCGGCTCGCAGGCTGACGTCAGAAAGAGCACGGAAAACAACACCCCCGGACCCAGTGGGCAAGTAGGACTTGCTCACGTGGTCGACCACGAGGATCGTTTCAGCCGTGTCTTGCGTGCCCGAGTTGGGGGCACCGTGACCGATCACTTTTCTCGCAGGTCGGGCCCGGGGGTGCGGTCATTCGTCACGTGCTCGAGATCGCCTCCGCAGCGTAGGTGGAGTTCACATAAGCGGCCGCGCTCGCAGGTGGCGCGGTGGTGATGACCCCGGCCGCGTAAAGGACCTTCCAGTTGTTAAGCAATGACTGTGCTGTACCAGAAGAGCCGGTTCCCTTGCCACTGCCGAGGACATCGGCGGACGTCTGATCCGAAAGGCTGAAGATGTCGTAGCCGGCGATCTCGGTCTTGGCTGTTGCCACGGTGATTCCAGCCGCCTTGGCCATAACCGCGAGAGCCTGCGTGGGATGCGCGTTCAAGTAGTTCACCCCATCGCCGAGCGCTTTCTCAAACGCGGCAGCGACAACCGGGTGAGCAGCGGCGTAGCCCTTGTTGGCCACGCAGATGTTGAACGAAGTCGCCGTGGGAGGAAGGTTCGCATCGCTAGCAAGGATTCTGCCACCGTGGCTCGAGAGGTAGTCAAACACCGGGTCCCACACGATCGCGGCCTGGATTTGGCCGGTCGCCCACGCGCTCTGCATCTCCGGCGGACTCATGTCGAGCTCGTGTATGGAGGACAAACTGATGCCCGCAGCCTTCACGAAATCTGCGAGCTCGAAGGACGATTGTGACCCGATGACGATGGCCACGGTCTTGCCCTTCAGCTGAGCGACGGTCGTGATCCCGCTACTCGACCTGACCACGAGCCCGGCGTCTTGGGTGTAGCGCTCTTGGTTGAACACAACTTGTAGCGGTACCTGCTTGGCGAGCGCCGCAATGACGGGCGGGAAGCCAAGTCCGCACATGAAGGGAAGGGCACCCGAAGCAAGCGCAGACAACGCCGCGGGACCCGAGGAGAACAGCTTCAGCTGGACTTGCGAGCCGAGCTCCTTTTGGAAGTAGCCGTTGGCGACGGAGATGATCGAGGGGTCTGCGCCGTTGTTCTCATAGCCGATGTTGATGCTCCCGGCGTTCACCGAGGCCGCCGCGATCATGGTCGTAGCGCTCAACATCGCCATCAGGCCAGCGAGCCCGATCGCAACGCCCGTCAGGACAAGGCGCCCTCTTGGGGTCTTCGTGTGCTTCATGTGCTCCTCACTTTCATGTATTCGTCGGGTTGTCGTTCGGTTCTTCGATGTGTCGAGGAAACTTCAGGCTTTTCCGCGCCAAGGGACCACCGCTGCCTCAAGGGACCGGATCGTGAGCTCCATGAGGTAGCCGACAATTCCGATGACGATGATGCCGATCACGACGATGGCGGTTTGAAGTTCCTGTCCGGCTTGTTCCACGAGCCATCCGAGACCACTTTGAGCTGCGATGAGCTCGGCGGCGACGAGGGTGGACCATGCAACGCCAACGCCCACTTTCATCCCGGTGAAAATCGCAGGCAGCGCCGAGGGGAGTACGACGTGTCGAAGGATTTCACTTCTGGATGCTCCCAAGCACTGCGCCACTTCGAGCCGCTGGCGCGGGGTGTCCCTCACGCCCGAGATCGTGCTGATGATGATGACCGGGAGCGTGGCTACGAGGATGAGGAGGACCTTGGGCAACTCCCCGATGCCGAACCACACGACGAAAAGAGGTATGAAGGCGAGCGGCGGGATCGGCCTTAGGAACTGCAGAAACGGGTCAATGAGCCCGAATATGACCCGGCTCTCTGCCATGACCACACCGATGATGGTGCCGAGGACCACTGCTCCGACGAAGGCAATGCCTACGCGCACGAGGCTTGCGAGGAGATCCTGTTGGAGGGTCACCGACAAGTACCCCGTCGTCGTCGTGGTGACGAAGGCGTGGTACACGTCGACTGGGGAAGGCAGTGCGAAGACGGGGAAAGCTCGTACCGCGGTCAGCAGCCACCAGATGCCGATCGCAAGGGCGAAGGCGATCGCGTAGCCGGAGCGTCTGCGCCATCGCTTGGACGCCTTGAACAGGTCTTCGCCAAGGTCGACCGAAACGAGCTCGATCATGTTGGCGGTAGATTGAGACACGCCTACACCATAGTAAGTCTATGTACTTTATGTGACCTACCGTATTAGTCGAGTCATTGAGGCCCGGGAACGAACATTGCGAAAGCTGACCGGTACTTCGCGACCCTGCGGTCAAGTTCCTAGTGGGGCGTCTAAGAGCTTTGAGGTCTCGCGTTATCCGAGACGCATGTCCTTCGGACATCCCAGTGAGTCCGACGCCATCGCACCACGCACTTGTGCGCTTGCGCGAATTTCTCTGATGTGCAAGTGTGTACTTGCACATCAATTGTCGAACGCGGAGGTGGAAGGAAGTTGAGCACGGACCGAATCGAACGTGAGATCAAAATCGCGGCACCGATCGAACGCGTATGGGCGGTACTGACCGAGCCGGCGCACGTCGGCACGTGGTTCGGCAATGGCTCCCCGGCAGAGATCGATCTCCGACCGGGGGGCGTGATGGTGCTCGATCACGGTGAGCACGGCACGTATCAGACGCTCATTGTGAACGTCGACCCCCCACGCGCGTTCTCGTATCGGTGGGCGGCCGGCTATCCGGGAGTAGTAGCCACCGAGCTGAACTCGACGCTCGTCGAGTTCACCCTCGAAGCCGCCGCCGGCGGGACGCTCTTGCGGGTCGTTGAAAGTGGATTCGATGAGCTTGTCATTCCCGCTGGAAGAGAGGGGAGTGCCGGATTCGAAAGCCACTCAGAAGGGTGGACGGGTGTCATCGCGAGGCTCGGTGAGTACGTCGAAGGCCGCGACGAGTCGTCTTTGTCACCGCCGGAATGAATGCTGTCGTGAATGACGTCGAGGACGTTCTGAGCGCGCTCGCCGATCCGACCCGCCGCGAGCTTCTTGAGAGACTTTCGATGCGCGGTCACGCGACCGCGACGACGTTGGCAGACGAATTGCCGATCAGCCGCCAAGCCGTCGTTCAGCATCTCGCTTTGCTCGACTCGGTCGGTCTCGTGTCAGCGAGGCGCGAAGGTCGCGAGCGTCTCTTCGCAGTGCGCACGGAGCAGCTCACGAAAACCGCCCGATGGATGGACACGCTCGCCGAACGCTGGGACCTTCGGCTCGCGGCGATCAAACGCTTAGCGGAGATGTGAAGTGGCAGCGTGCCACACGACTCATGACCGAACGACGATGAACTGGATAGTTCGGCGCGAGAACACCGGTTAGTTCCCTCGGTTGCATCAGAGGTGCTCGGCATATAGGCGAATGTTTGCGATGAGTCGGTCTCGATCAGGGGCGCCGGGGAGAGCCCGCAGGGTGAAGTCGAGGGCCTTTTCAAAGTCCCCGATCTCGCTTTCACAAACTGCGAGGAAATCCCACGGGAGCCATGCGTACCACATGGGATTGAACTGGCCATATTCAGGTTCCCGCAGCGATGTGACGGCGGTGAAAAACGGGATCGCTCGACGCCACTCGCGCTTCTCGTAGAAGTGCTTGCCGAGCTCGGCGAATGCCTCTCCACGCTCACTGTCCAAGACCGTTGCGCGCGAAAGCAATTCGAGTTTCTGGTCTTCTATTCCAAGTGCCGCGGCTGACGCCGCCGCGGTGCAAAGCATCTGGTATCGCCCGTAGCGAGAATCCGGATCTGGCTCGAGAGGTTCAGAAAGCAGGGCTTCGAAGGTGTCGAGCGCCTCTTCGTGGCGATCGAGCGATGCGAGGGTCCATGCGTAGTACGACATCGTTCGGTTCGATCGGTCGCCTTCTGCGATGCAGCGCTCGAGGACTTGAAGGTTGCGCCGCTCGCTGTTTTTTTCATGTCCAATGGGAGGTCGATGTTCGACCCATGCGTCAGTTCGCGAAGCGGCCCGTTTGCCTTCAGCTTGGACGTACTCGTGGATTTTTCCTATCCAGCGAAGATCCGGCCGGTTGCGAAAGAGTCGTCCGCGGCTAAGAGTCGAGATGCAACAACTGGGGGCGGTCGCTGAGAACTTGTAGCGATAGGGAAGGAACAAGATGTCGATGTCGTCGAGGCGCGGCAGCTCTTCGATGATCGAGCGGAAGCCTGCCTGTGCTTCGGCTGGGACGCGGTCATCCGCGTCGAGCCACAAGATCCAGGGTCCTGAGCAGAGGTCGAGCGCATAGTTGCGGGCCGCGGCGAAATCATCGATCCAGTCAAAGTGCATCACTCGTGCCCCGAACGATTGGGCAATCTCAACGGTGCGGTCAACAGACCCGGTATCGACGACGACGAGTTCGTCGCAGAGGTCGACGACGTCCCCGAGAACGTTTCCGAGGACCGATTCCTCGTTTCTCACGATCATCGAGAGCGAGAGCGCTGGTTCCATGGGGCAATATTGCTATAGCGAAAGTGCAAGCGTGATCTGGAATCGTGGCGGAAACACGCGGTCCGCTCCGGTGTGAGGTTCTTGGCAGGATGAGTCTGCCCTCGGTCATGCCTCGGACGATCTTGGCACTCTCGGGACGATTTATGCAGGTCAAGGGTGCAAGATTGTTGTGGTCTGCGGCCGAAGAGCGCGACGAGCTTGAAGCGCTGCGCTCGAAGCGCCATGGCAGAATGGCGGAGATTCCCAAGTCACTTTCTAGGTCCCATACATAAAGAGGAGACGCGTGAAGCCAACGGATGTCGAGGATCCCGCCTACTACCACCGCGTGGTGGATTGTCAGTGGGCGTGCCCCGCTCACACAAACGTCCCCGAGTACATCCGCCTGATCGCCCAGGGTCGCTATGACGACGCCTATATGTTGAACCGGGAGTCCAATGTCTTCCCCTCCATCCTCGGTCGAACCTGCGACCGGCCGTGTGAGCCCGCGTGTCGACGAGAACGAGTCGACGGTGCACCGGTCGCGATCTGTCGATTGAAGCGAGTCGCCGCGGACCTCCGCGGCGACATCAGTGATCGTCTGCCCCCTATCCCGGCGGAAAAGAACGGCAAGCGCATCGCCTGTGTTGGTGCAGGTCCCGCTTCGCTCACCGTGGCGAACGACCTCCTGCCTCTCGGGTACTCGATCACGATCTTCGAACAGCACGACAAAGCCGGCGGACTCATGCGGACGAACATCCCAGCGTTTCGCCTTCCCGCCGAGGTGCTCGACGAGGAGACGCAGGTGATCATCGACATGGGCGTTGACATCCGCTACAACTCGCCGGTCACGAGCCTGCGTGCACTTCTTGCCGAAGGCTATGACGCGGTCTTCATCGGAAGTGGTGCGCCGCGAGGCAAAGAGCTGGACCTTCCTGGCCGTTTCGACGAAAAGGGCCAGACGCGGATCTACATCGGCATCGACTGGCTCGAATCGATCGCCTTCGGCCACACGACCTCGATCGGTGAGCAGGTCCTCATCATTGGTGTCGGCAACACCGCGATGGACTGCTGCCGGTCCTCGCGGCGCCTTGGGGGCAAAGACATAAAGGTCATGGCACGCCGCCCTCGCGGGTTCTTCAAGGCTTCGCCGTGGGAACTCGATGACGCCGAGGAGGAAGGGGTCGAGATCCTCGTCAATTACTCTCCGAAGCGCTTTGTGATCGAAGACGGTCGGCTGACGGGGATGGAGTTCGAAATCCTCGAGTGGGACGAACGCGCCGTCAAGTCAAGAGTCATCGACTCCGTCGTGCTCTCCTGCACCGACGTGATCCTCGCCATCGGACAGGAGAACGCCTTTCCGTGGATCGAGCGGGATCTCGGTATGGAATTCGGCGAGTGGGACGTACCCGTCGTCGACGAAAAGACGATGGAGTCGACACTCCCTGGGGTCTTTTTCGGGGGTGACTCCGCGTGGGGTCCGAAGAACATCATCTGGGCTGTCGCTCACGCCCACGAGGCCGCGATTTCCATCCACAACCGATGCCAAGGGCTCGAGGTCACCGACCGGCTGCCCTATCAAATGAACCTCGTGAGCCAGAAGATGGGAATCAGCGAGTGGAGCTACCACAACGACTACAACCCAGCGAATCGACAGCGCATGGATCACGTCGAGTTAACGAAACGGTTCGCGCAGCTGAACCTAGAGGTCGAACTTGGATTCTCGGTCGAACAGACCGTCCGAGAGGTGCAGCGTTGTCTGAACTGTGACATCCAGACTGCGTTCAAGGCGCCGCTTTGCATCGAATGCGATGCATGCATCGATATCTGTCCGGTCGATTGCCTCACGATTACCCGGAACGCAGATGAGCATGATCTCGTCACCATGCTGACGTCGAAAAGGACCAATGCCAGCCAAGGTCTCTATGTCTCTGCGCCGCTTCCCCAGACGGCAAAGGTAATGGTGAAAGACGAGAATATCTGTGTTCACTGCGGGCTGTGCGCCGAGCGCTGCCCGACTGCAGCCTGGGACATGCAGCGCTTCGACCTCCTCATTCCCTACGCGGCGAGCACATTGACAGCGAGCGCCTCGTGAGTGGCTGCACCGTGGCGTTGACTGCAACTTTTTGGCTGGGAGAGGAACACCGTTGACCTTTGGCAGCACGCGGGCCATTCCCGCTATGCACGATGTCGGGATCCATTTCAACGATTTCGCGGTAAAGCTCGCGAATGTCAATGGGACGGGATCGGCCAGCGCAAACACACTTCTCATGCGCGCGATTTTCCGCATGGGCATTCCGGTGTCGGGGAAGAACCTCTTTCCTTCGAACATCCAAGGACTGCCGACGTGGTATGAGATCCGGGTCAACAAGACCGGTTATACAGCGCGGGCTCTCGAATACGACCTCATGGTTGCGATGAACGCACAGACCTACGCTGCTGATATCGGTGAGGTCCGAACCGATGGCTACGTTCTTTATGATTCGACGTGGCCGCTTGCTTCCGAGCTCATCCGGTCCGACGTGAACTTCTTGGGCGTACCGCTCACGACCCTTTGTGTGGACAACTTTGACGCGGCACGTGAGCGCGTCTTGATGAAGAACGTCTGTTACGCGGGAGCTCTCGTCGCGTTGCTGGCGATCGACCTCGAGATAGTCTCGTCGCTACTCGAGGAGACGTTCCAGCGCAACGCGCGCCTTCGCGATTCGAACCAGCTCGCGCTTCGCCTCGGTTATGAGTACACGCGCGAGAACTTTGAATGCCCCTTGCCGTTTCGCCTAGAAGCGATGGATGAAAATCGCGACAAGATCCTCGTTGACGGCAATACCGCGACGGCACTTGGTTGTCTTTACGCCGGCGCGACGGTCGCCGCGTGGTATCCAATCACGCCGTCGACCTCGGTGATGGACACCTTTACGACGCTTTGCCGCAAGTACAGGCGCGAGGCTTTGTCTGCGCCTGGTCCGAACGGCGAGGTCGAGTACCAGAACAACTATCTGATCTTGCAGGCAGAAGATGAGCTCGGCGCGATCGGCATGGTGCTCGGCGCCAACTGGTGTGGTGCACGGGCATTCACCTCGACCGCGGGTCCGGGGATATCGCTCATGAGCGAGCTGCTCGGTCTCGGCTATTACACAGAGATTCCCGCGGTCATCATCGACGTACAAAGGGCCGGTCCTTCGACCGGCATGCCGACACGCACGCAACAAGGCGACATCTTGTCGTGCGCTTATGCCTCACATGGCGACACGAAGCACCTCTTGCTCTTCCCCGCGGATCCAGCCGAGTGCTTCGATCTCGCCGTTCAGGCGTTCGATCTGGCCGAGCGTTTCCAGACTCCGGTGATCATGCTGTCGGACCTCGTCATCGGCATGAACGACTGGGTGGTGCCGCGCCTCACCTGGGACGACTCGTTCGTCCCCGATCGTGGCCGAGTCCTTGATGCCCGCGACCTCGAGAAGGTCACGAGCTTTTTCCGCTACACCGGCGAAGATGGCGATTTCGTGACACCGCGTACGCTTCCTGGCGTCGACCCGAAGGGCGCGTATTTCATCCGCGGTTCAGGACACAACCGGTTCGGCGCCTACACGGAGCTCCCCGATGAGTACCAAGAGGTCGTGGACCGTCTGGCGAAAAAACATGCCGCCGCCGCGGAGCACATGCCTGCGCCGGTCATTCATCTGCGCGACGGCGCATCGATCGGCGTCGTGTCGGTAGGCAGTTGTGACCTCGCGATCCGCGAAGCGCTCGAGTTGCTCGAGGATTCGGGCGTTCCTGCCGACTACATGCGCATCCGGGGTTTCCCGTTCTCTTCGTCGGTACGTCGGTTTCTCGACGATCATGAACGATGTTTCGTCATCGAGGAGAATCGAGACGCACAGCTTCGGTCGCTGCTCACGATCGAGACGCGCATCGCACCAGACAAGTTGCGATCCGTGCTCGTCTATGGCGGTTTCCCGCTCAGTGCGGCACACGTCGTCGACGGCATCACGAGCCAGCTGGAGAACTGAACATGGCATCGATCACCAAACCGCTCGTTCCTCTCGTCCACCTTGATCGAAACGACATCGGCTTGACCGTTCGTGACTACGAAGGAGCAATGTCGACGTTATGCGCGGGGTGCGGTCACGATTCGATCACGGCCGCGATAGTCCGCTCGGCATTCGAGCTCTCCATACCCCCGCACATGATCGCAAAGCTCTCAGGTATCGGTTGTTCGTCAAAGACGCCAACCTATTTCGTGCGTGGTGCTCACGGCTTTAACTCGGCCCACGGCCGGATGGCTCCGATCGTTACTGGTGCGAACGCCGCGAACCGCGACCTGTACTACATCGGGATCTCGGGAGACGGAGACTCCCTTTCGATAGGACTCGGCCATTTTGCCCACGCGATCCGGCGCAACGTCAACATGCTCTATGTCATGGAGAACAACGGCGTCTATGGACTGACAAAGGGCCAATTCTCCGCGTCTGCTGACATCGACTCGAAGTCCAAGCGCGGTGAAGCGAACATGATGGCTCCAATCGATGCCGTGATGATGGGCCTCAGTCTTGGAGCGACGTTCGTCGCGCGCGGGTTTTCCGGAGACAAAGAGCAGCTCATACCCATCCTCAAAGCTGGGCTTGCTCACCACGGCTTTGCCCTCGTCGACGTCATCTCGCCGTGCGTGCAGTTCAACGACCACGAGGGCTCGACGAAGAGCTATCAGTTCACGCGCGAGCACGAGGTGCGCGCGACCGATTTTGTCCCTCATCGCGACGAGATACTCGCCACGATCCCCGACGACGATGCAGTCAGCGTCACGATGCACAGTGGAGCAGTAATGCGGTTCCGTTCGGTTCCCGAGGATTACGACGCGGCTGATCGCATCTCGGTCATGGCCTTTCTCGAAGAACACCACGAGCGCGGTGAGATCGTCACCGGTCTTTTGTACGCCAACGAAGATGTACCCGATGTCCACGAGCTGAGTCACACATCAGGAACGCCGCTTGCCGGGCTCTCCTATGACAAGCTCTGTCCGGGATCGGGCGCGCTGGCAGAAATCCAGGAGAACTTCAGGTAGGGATCCCATGTTCTTTCCTCACGCCAGTCCGAAGGAACTTCGGCGGAGTCGAGCGAAGTGACGATGAAGGAGGCGCACGTGCACGAGCCTGCGAGGAAGCTGTCGGACAAGGAGTTCGAAGAGGCGATCTTCTCCCTCCAGTGCGGTCATGTGCCCTTCGAGTCCGCTGAGATGTTGCAACGGTTTGCGGAGACGATCGTCGCCAAGTTGTGGGAGACCCACGAGGAACCGGTCGAGGCGGGTTAGCAGACCGCGAGTCGCGCGTCCTAAAGCGAGGAGCAAAGGGCGTGTCGACATCGCCGTGCCTGGGCGCGCCCTATGGGTGCTCGGTTCTTGGCCCAGTGATTGCCTCGCCGGTCACGGAGGCGAATGGGTCTGACCAGGTCTGTGTTGAGACACCTGAGGCCTGCCCTTAAGCTCCAAAGCAATGCCAACAGAGCACGCCGGAGCCCAGAGGTTACGTCGACTTCTCGAAGCGGTCGTCACGATCAACTCAGAACTCGATCTGCCCTCGGTGCTCGAGCGGGTGGTGGAGGCGGCAGTCGAGCTCGTCGACGCTCGTTACGGTGCGCTCGGTGTGCTCGACGAGACGAGCACAGAGCTCGCGGAGTTCATCACCGTAGGCATCGACGAGCCGACCCGACTGCGCATAGGGGACCTGCCAAAAGGACTCGGTCTGCTCGGTGTGCTCATCCACGACGCGATGCCGCTCAGGCTCGCGGACCTGCGCGAGCATCCCGATAGCGTCGGGTTTCCGCCCGGGCATCCACCGATGACGTCGTTCCTTGGCGTGCCCATAAAAGTCCGGGGCGAGGTGTTCGGCAATCTCTACCTCACGGACAAAAAATCAGGCAAGGAGTTCACCGAAGTCGACGAGGAGCTCGCCTTGGGCCTCGCCACGTCCGCTGCAGTCGCGATCGAGAACGCTCGGCTTTTCGGTCAGGTCCAGCGGCGAGAGGCGATGCTCGCGGCGATGCACGAGGTCGCGGCCGCCCTGCTCGTGGGCGTCGACGTGAACGAAAGCCTGCAAATGGTCGCGAGCCGCGCTCGTGAGCTCGTCGGGGGAGAGCTCGCCACGGTCGCGCTCCCTCAAGCTGACGGCGAGAGCCTCGTCATCGACATCGTCGATGGACCACTGAGCGACGGTTTCGCAGGCACGTCCTACCCCATCAGGGGGAGCGTTTCGGGCGAGGTGATGCGTTTTGGCGAGATGATCGTCGTCGAGGACGCTTCCAAGGATCACCGCACCCTGCAGCCTCAGGTCAGTTCGGGGCGCGTCGGGCCCGCGGTCTGGATTTCCCTCGTCTCAGACGACCGTCCGTTCGGGTCCTTGTCGGTGGCGCGAGCGCCCGGACAGGCGCCGTTCACCCCGGCAGAACTCGAGGTCATCAGCTCTTTCGCCACCCAGGCGAGCATCATCCTCGAGCATCATCGGGCTCGTCAGAAACTCCAACGACTCGTCGTCTTGGAGAACGAAGAGCGCATCGCGCGAGACATGCACGACACGGTCATCCAGCGGCTGTTTGCAACGGGCATGTTGTTGCAAGCGACGACGCGCATGGTTACGGATCCCCAGGCGAGAGAACGCCTCACCGCGGCCGTCGATGACTTAGATCTCACGATTCGACATATCCGCACGGTGATCTTCGAGCTCGAAGACGTCGGATCGGTCCGGGGTGGCTCCGTGCGATCCCGAGTGCTCGCGATCACAAGTGAGCTCGCGCGCGTCCTCGGCTTTGAGCCGAGCGTCAGCTTCATCGGGCCGCTCGAGACCTTTGACTCTGAGCTGATCACGAGCGAATTGCTCTCGACCTTGCGAGAGGCACTTTCCAATGTCGCCCGACATGCCGGAGCAAGACACGTCGAGGTGAGCCTCGCGCTCGAAGACGAAGCCGTGCGGATCGCCATTGAAGACGACGGCGTCGGCATGGATCCCAAGGTCTTGCAGGACTCACCTGGTAGGGGCCTTCGTAACATGGCGATGAGAGCCGAGCGCTACGGAGGCTCTTTGGACATCGAGCCGGCACGTGCCGGCGGCACGCGGCTTTGCCTGAGCCTTCCCATCGCGCACGCCTGACGCGCGAGGCGCGCCTTGATCTACCCGTCGGGCATCTGCGGCGAGAGTGCAACACCGTGACCGCAGTGTCGGGGCCTTATTCGTCTACGAGCAATGCATCGCCGCGCACGACCTTGTGCGGCTCTCTTTTGATAAGAGTGCTTCGTTTTTCGCGCGTTGGCACTTAATGAAACGCGGGTCTATTTCTTCAGGGCCCGCATGAGCGCGTCAGGCCCGGTCGGCACCTTCGCGACGCGGATCTTGCAGTCGACGACGAGGGCGCCTTTGGGGCTTGCGATAACGGGGTTCAAGTCGAGCTCATGGACTTCTGGAAGCTCGGTCGCAAGGCGCGCGACCCTGAGCACGACGTCGCGAAGAGCCACCGTGTCGACCGGGGTGCTGCCGCGATAGCCATAAAGAAGCGGAGCGCTGCGGATCGAGGAGATGAGCTGTTCGGCGCCGTCGACCGAAAGGGGCGGCACGGCGAAGGTGCGGTCTTTTAGCAAGTCGGTCGTCACGCCGCCGAGCCCGAAGAGAAGGATCGGACCAAAGCGCGGGTCGCTGCTCAAGCCCACGATCGTTTCGACGCCGCTCGTCGCCATCGTTTGTATGAGAGCTGGGAGCATATTGTCCCCGAGCGCTTCGCTCATCTTCTCAAAGGCCGCAATGAGCTCATCGGTCGATTTGATGTCGAGAATGACACCGCCGACGTCGCTCTTGTGCACGAGCTCGCCAGCGCCTGCCTTCAACACGACGGGGTAACCGATGCGCTCTGCGCACGCGATCGCCTCTTTTTGGGAGTTGACCGTCAGAGATGCGACGACGGGAATGCCGAACGCGCTGAGGACTTCACTCGCGGTGCCCCCGTCTAGCCACGCGCCTTCGGGAGCGACGCCGAGGGCGCCTTCGACAAGCGAGCGGGCCCGTTCCACTTGGAGGTCCTCAAAGCTCGGGGAGGCCTGCTCTGGGGCCGCGCGCCACGCTGCGTAGCTCGCCATCATCGAGACCACGCCAGCGGCTCGCTCAGGAGCGGCGACCGATGCAAGGCGCGTCTCGTGCATCTTATTTTGCAACTGCTCGGGGGGCCCTCCGAGGAAGCAGGCGATGACCGGTTTGGAGGTGCGGTTGGCAACGGCCTCGAGAACGCGCCGAGCATCCGCGGACGAAAGGGATATGAGCGAAGTCACGACCGCAATGACCGCGTCGACCTCGTCGTTGGCGAGGGTGACGTCGAGCACGCACTCCAAGACTCCTGGTCCGCCGTCTGCGGTGATGTCAACGGGATTGGCACACGCACTCGCGGGAGGGACAATTGCTTCGAGGGCGGTCTGGGTTGCCCGATTGAGCTCGGGCACGACCAACCCAGCGGCTGCACACGCATCAGCCGCGAGGATGAGTGGACCACCTGAGTTGCCGATGAGCGCGACTCGCCTTCCCGTGGGCAAGGGGCAGTGGGCGAGCGCCCCGACGACGTCGAGCATTTCTTCTAGGTGGAGCACCTCGATGACGCCTGAGCTTGAAAGGAGTGCGCTGATCGTGACGGCCGGTGTCGCAGCTGCTGCGGTGTGCGAGCGAGCGCCTCGCGCCCCCGCGGCGCTACGACCACCCGTTAGGACGACGATCGGCTTGGTCTTGCCTACGCGGCGCGCGATGCGCGCGAACTTGCGCGGGTTTCCGAAGGACTCGAGGTAGAGCGCGATGACTCTTGTCGCGTCATCACGTTCCCAGTAACACAAGAGGTCGTTACTGGAGACGTCGATCTTGTTTCCGACTGATACAAAGCTCGAGATGCCTAGGCCGGCATCGCGGGCTTGTTCAAGGAGCACGATGCCGACGGCGCCGGACTGGGATGCAAGTGCAATGGGTCCAGCGACCGGCGGGTTCGGCGCAAATGTCGCGTTGCACGAGACATCTGGTGCGGTGTTGCAAAGTCCGAGGCAGTTCGGTCCGACGACGCGTATGCCGTGGCGACGAACGAGTCGCAACAGCTTGGCCTGGAGGACTTGGCCCTGTTCACCGAGCTCCGCGAAACCTGAGCTCACGATGACGAGTGCGCGTACCCCTGCTGCCGCGGCATCCTCCGCGACACCCATGACGAGTTCTGCTTTGACGGCGACAATCGCGAGGTCGATGCGCTCTGGGATCGCGCTGAGCGTCGGGTATGCAAGTACGCCGCAGACCGACCGTGCGCGCGGGTTCACCGGATAGACCGTGCCGGTGAAATCTCCGGCGAGCAGTCCACGGACGATGGCGTGGCCGACTCCCCCCGGGGTCCTACCCGCACCGACCACGGCGACCGAAGACGGACGGAGAAAGAACGCCATGCTCGCGGCCTCAGAGGCGCGCTCGCGCTCGTCTCTTCGGTCGAGGTACAAAGCCGTCGGCGCAAGGTCGAGGAGGACTTCGATGACGTCTTTCTGCGTCGTCTCTTTGACAGCAAGCCCGCTCTCATGGAAAACACGGAGCATTGCCGGGTTGTCGGGGAGCACGTCCGCGCTGAACTGATTGATCCCCAGTTCGCGTGCATACCCGACGAGGTTCTCGAGCAACAAGGTGCCGACGCCGCGATGTTGGTACGCGTCGGCGACGATGAAGGCGACCTCGGCCGGCAGCGACGGCCCTTCTGAGTCATAGCGGCCGACGCCGATGAACTCGTCTCCCTCGAAAGCGCCGAAGGCCATGCGGTCCTTGTAGTCGAGCGTGGTGAGGTGAACGAGCTCGTTCTCGGAGAGCACGGGGTGTTCGCCGAAGTAGCGGTAGTAGATGGTGGAACTCGAGAGCTCCTTGTGGAACGCGTTCAGCTGTTCTGCATCGCTCGGCCGCAACGGACGGACGTGAACGGGCCCACCGTCTATGAGCAGGGCGTCGAGCTCCCACGACACCGGATAGTTCGGCGGTGTCTCGTGCTCGTCATCTAGCTCGGCCTGTGGCATGTCGTCTCCTTGATTGGCTCGATCCCGACGTGCGCGCGCGATCGTCGGCGTCTTGAGAAAGTGTGGCCTACCTGGATAACCCTGGTGTAGGGGCGAAAGACTCATTCCGCTTCCCATCGACCCGACGCCCGAGTTTCTTCGGGCGCAGAGCGGAGAGCCTCGTCAGGGACGGCGCCGGCCGGGTCGCGCTCTTGCGAGTGACGTTTGGCCCTGGTCGAAGCGACCTGCTTCAAAGAGACTTTCTCTTTGAAGGAGAAGCTCCGTTAGGAGCTTCTCCATATCCACGAACCTGAGGGCTTCGATTCGTCGCTGCGCGGTAGTTGGCGGTCGGGTTCTCGTGTTCTGACACCGGGGGTGAAGACGTGCTGAAGATTGAGGCGATTCGGGCGATCGAGATCTTGGACTCGAGATCTCGTCCGACACTGAGCGTGCAGGTCGAGCTCGAGGGCGGGATCGTGGCGGACGCGGGTGTCCCCTCGGGTGCATCGACGGGTTCGCGCGAGGCTCGAGAGCTGCGCGACGGCGATGCCGGCCGCTATGGCGGTCTCGGGGTCTTGCGGGCCGCATCGAACGTGAACGGCGAGATCGCGGAGCGACTCTGCGGACAGCACTTCTCGGGGTTCTCCGCGGTCGACAAGGCGCTCATCGAACTGGACGGGACCCCGAACAAAGATCGCCTCGGAGCGAACGCGATCGTCGGAGTCTCCATGGCCGTCGCGCGCGCCGCTGCTCTTGCGGCGAAGACTCCGCTTTGGCGCTTCCTCGTGCCCGAAGGCGTGCTGGCGCGCCTTCCCGTGCCGCACTTCAACGTGCTGAACGGCGGGGCGCACGCCCCGAACGCGCTCGAGTTCCAGGAGTTCATGATCGCCCCGATCGGTGCACCCACTGTCGCTGAGGCCGTACGCGCTGGCGCTGAGATCTACGCCGCGCTTCGACGCGAGCTCACCGACAAGCATCTGAGCACAGGCCTTGGAGACGAGGGCGGCTTTGCTCCCGAGCTCACCTCGCCGGAGGAGACGCTCGCGCTCATCGTCGGAGCGATCGAACAGGCTGGGTACAAGAAAGGGAAGAGCGGGGTCGCCATCGCCCTTGACCCGGCCGCGAACGGCTTTTACAAGGACCACTCCTACGTCATTGCCGGGGAGGTGCTCTCGAGCGACGACATGATCGAGCGCTACGCGTCGATGGTCGACGTCTATCCCATCTGGAGCCTCGAGGACGGGCTCGCCGAGTCGGACTGGGACGGCTGGGAGCGGATGAACGACCGCCTTGGCGACACGATCCAGCTCGTCGGGGACGACATCCTCGTGACGAACCCTCAGATCATCACCGAGGCGATAAAGCGACACGTCGCGAACGCGGCGCTCATCAAGGTGAACCAGATTGGGACGGTGAGCGAGACTCTCGAAGCCATGCGCATTTGCCGGGAGGCCGGATGGCACCAGATGGTCTCGCACCGCTCGGGCGAAACGACGGATCACTTCATCGCTGACCTCGCGATCGCGTCAGGTTGTGGCGAGATCAAGACCGGAGCACCCGCGCGCGGTGAACGGGTCGCGAAGTACAACCGCCTGATCGAGATCGAAGCCACTTCTCACCTCCCCTACGGTCTCACCGACTGACGAGACGGCGGATTCTTTGCGACCATCAAGGAGCAATTGAGGTCAAAAGGCGCGGGTTCGACTGCACGCGAAAAGCGTGCCCTTCGAGTTCTTGGCAAGGCTTTCGCGACGTTGCGACGTCTCGGTGAAAAACGATCGAGCGTCGACAAGAACCCGTGAGCAACTACGACGTTACTTGCGTCTTTCCCTTTTCGATCGTGACGACGCTATCGACGTCGCGGATTGCATCGAGGTCATGGCACACGACCAACACGGCGCAGCTCGTTGTGGCATCCATGAGCTCGCTGAGCACCGACGCGGCGCCAGCTGGGTCAAGGTGCGCGGTCGGCTCATCGAGCAACATGACGTCAGGTGAGCAAAGGAGCGAACGCGCGAGGCAAATCCGCTGGCGCTCGCCGGCGCTCACGGCGCGCCCGGTTGCTCCTATTTCGGTATTGAGTCCCTCGGGCAAGGAAGCGAGCCAGTCGCCGAGCCCGACGCGCCGCAGCGCCTCGACGCAGAGCTTCGTGCTCGCAGACGGCTTGGCTATGCGCAAATTGTCAGCGAGGCTCCCACAAAAGATATGCGAGTTGTCGGGTATCCAGCCGATCCGCTCGCGCAGCGCAGCCCGATCGAGCGATGAAACGTCGACATCGCCGAGGGTGGCCCGCCCGCTTGAGCACTCGAGGAAATGGAGAAGCGTCCACACCGCCGTGGTCTTGCCAGCCCCGCTTGACCCAAGAAGTGCAACGCGCTTTGCGGGCGGTACAAAAAGAGAGGCGCCATTCAGGATCGGCGCGCCCCCTTGGCGTCTGACGACGGCGTCTTCAAGAGCGACACCGACGGGTCGAGGCGGCGGGAAAGCCGGGTGAGGTGGCTCGGGAGCGGGAGGGACCAAGGTTTCGAGCTCAACAACGCGGTCGGACGCGACGGCGCCGTTTGCAGCCCCAACGAGCGCGTCGAGAAGGGGACTGCAGGCGTCGAGCACCGCGAGAGAGATGAATGCGGTGACGGCCAACATGACGCCTGAAAGCCTTCCGCTTTCATGCGCGTGAAGACCCACACCGACGACGCCAAGCAGTGTCGCGCAACCAAGGGACACATTTCCTATCCGACCGAGTCCGGTCAATTGCGCGCTGTGCAGTGCCGCGGCGGCCGAGCGTTCCTCTGCTGACGCGACGGCGTTTCCCACGAGGTCCTCGCGCCCGAACGCACACAGCTCCGGAGCTGCCTTGACGGCGCCGACGACGACGTCATAGAGCTCCGCGCGAAAGACAGCCTGTCGTTGTGCACTGCGACGGTCGAGCTGTCCGGTGAGCGCGGATGCACCTATGAGGAGCAGGCTTCCCGCGCCGAGCACCGTCGCGGCCTTTAGGTCAATGAGGGCCACGCCAAGGACTCCGAGGAGAAGACTCGCTGCGATATCGATCGTCGCCGTGAGCTCCCGAGCCATAGCGTCTGTGACCGCGTCAGCATCCTGAACGAAGGCGCTCAGCAATGTCCCGGAACGCTTTCCGGGAAGCCCACCGGGCACGAGCGGCGCGAGCAGGTCATAGAGGTAAACGCGAAGGCGCGCGAGAACAGAAAGCGAGACATCGTGTACGGCGAGCCGTTCGCCGTAGCGGGCGACGCCGCGCAAGAGCGCAAAGGTCTGTGTGCAGGCGATCGCGACGGCGAGCGAGAGGATCGGCGGGCGAAGCGACGCCCGGGTGATCAACCAAGCGGACGTCCCCAATAGCGCGATGGCACTCATCGAAGCCGTCGCTCCGCTCGCGATCGACCAGCCGAGGCGACGCAGTCGAAGCGGTGAGACCTGCTGACACAGATGTAGCGCGCCGCGGTGCGCAGTTGGACCGCGGTTCGCACTCACAGAAAAGCGCCGCCCGCGGACGTCTCGAGGCATGCTTTCGCACCGGAAGGTGTTCTCATGGTGAGCCCGTGGTTTCTTTCGAGCGCCGCGGCGGCATCTCGTTGCCCGATTTCGACGAGGTGGCCGTCGCGAACCTCGAGGATTCGGTCAGCCAACGCGAGGACCGCCGAGCGATGCGTCACGATGCACGCGCTTGCCACGGAGAGCCGGGTGCGAAGGCGTTCTATGACGCGGGCCTCCGTCGTCGCGTCGAGGTGCGCCGTCGGCTCGTCGAGGAGGTACAGCCCCGCGTCGCGCAAGAGCGTGCGTGCAAGGCAGACGCGCTGCTGCTCTCCGGCGCTTAAGCTCCACCCACCCTCGCCTATTTGCGTGAGCAGTGCGCGCGGAAGTGCTTCTACGACCTCAAGGCAACAAGCGTCTGCAAGGGCGCGCCTCATTGACTCCTCATCGGCGCAGGGGTTCGCGATCCGGAGGTTCTCCTCGAGCGACGTGGAGAGAAGTGTCGCCCGCTCGGACAAATAGGAGCATCGTTGTCGCCACGTCCGGATGCTCAGTTCGTG
>Ga0181532_10001564_pt1 | contig 22076 bp, 20 predicted proteins | sample PEATcosm2014_Bin_33_FD_119768 | JGI IMG/M metagenome (GOLD analysis project Ga0181532, IMG submission 119768) | Peatland microbial communities from MTU Mesocosm Facility, Houghton, MI, USA - PEATcosm2014_Bin11_30_metaG | ecosystem: Environmental > Terrestrial > Soil > Wetlands > Peat | place... | reverse complement strand
GGCGGAGACGCTGCTCGTTGATCGCGCCTGCGCCGCCACGCATCTTGCGCCGCTCGTCAAAATGCTGCTTGAATCGGGCTGCGCCGTTCGCGGCGATGTTGACGTCCGCGCTGTAGATTCGCGCGTGACGCCGGCGAGCGTTGACGATTGGAGCACTGAATATCTCGATGCGATCATCGCCGTGCGCGTTGTAGATGACGTTGATCATGCAATCGATCACATCGAATTATATGGCAGTCATCATACTGACTGCATCGTGACCGAAAACGCGGATGCGGCGAAGCGCTTTCTGAACGAAGTCGATTCGGCGATCGTGATCCATAACGCTTCGACCCAATTCGCCGACGGCGGCGAATTCGGCTTCGGCGCCGAGATCGGAATCGCGACCGGACGCATGCACGCGCGGGGCCCCGTAGGCCTTGAACAGCTAACCTCTTTCAAATATCGCGTGCATGGCGATGGGCAGATTCGCCCGTGAAGGCGAAGGCCCCGCGCAAGGGTGTTTCACGTGAAACACCTGCACGCATTTCACGTGAGACATCCACCGACGCACATGAAGAAAATGCGATAACGGGCGGCGCCCGCGATATTTTCATCGGTGCCCGCTCAAGCTGCTATGTAAGATTGCCGCCTCACCCGCGCGGACTGCGCGTCGGCCTCTTCGGCGGCAGTTTCAATCCGCCGCACGAGGGCCATCGGGCGGCGAGCCTTTTGGCGCTGCGCCGGTTGCGGCTCGACTGCGTCTGGTGGCTCGTCAGTCCCGGCAACCCCTTGAAAGACAAGGCTGATCTGGCGCCGCTGGCGATCCGCATGCGGGCCGCGCGAAAGCTCGCGTCGCATCCGCTGATAAAAGTGAGCGGGATCGAGGAGGCGATCGGCACGACCTATAGTTTTGAGACAATCGCCTGGCTGAAACAGCGCTGCCCCGGCGTCCATTTCGTCTGGATCATGGGGGCGGACAATCTCGCCGGGCTGCACCGCTGGAGGCGCTGGCGCGATCTCGTCTCGCTCGTGCCGATCGCCGTGATCGACCGCCCCGGCTCGACGCTTAAGTCCATGTTTTCGCGGGGTGGAAGGGCGCTCGCGCCCTACCGCCTGAGCGAAAGCGCCGGCGCGACTCTCGCGAACGCGCGGCCGCCAGCCTTCGTGTTCCTGCACGGTCCGCGCTCAAGCCTCTCCTCGACCGCCCTGCGCGCAAGCCGGCGCTAGATCACGATGGCTTTGGATCGAATCGATCCAAAGCCATGAACGTGATCGATTCCAATAGTTTAGAGCGGGACGCGGGCGAAAAAGTGCTTACACTTTTTCTCATCCCGCTCTAGGCCGCCGGCTACGGCCCGATGCCCGCGGCGGCGTCGACAAGCGGTTGAACCGGCACATGAATCAGGCCGCGGCGCGGATCGTCGAGATCGAGGACAAGCATGATCAGGAGGGCGATCGTGACCGACATGATGAGGTCCGGCGCCCGCCGCCGCGCGCCGAGCGCGCCGGAATTGTAGCCGGTGAAGCCCATCGCGACGATAGCGACTCCGATCAGCATGAAGATGACAGCAGGCGGGACGTGATAGCGCAGGTTCGTGAGCCTTGCCTCATGGATATTCGTGAGTTCGTTCAATGCCTTGGCGAAACTCGCGGCGGGCAGCGACTGCGGCGACGCGACGCTTGCCGCAGCGGCCTCCCGCCAGAGTTTCGTCAGCAGATCGAGCGAGCGGGCGACTTCGTCCGGCGTCCTCGCGTCGGAATCGTCGCCAAGCGCCAGCCGCACGGCCGCATAGTCGCGAAGCAGGCCAAGGATCGGCCCCTGCTCCGCCATCGGCAGCAGCCGGGCGAAATTCGCCGCGCTGCCGATGGCGTTGGCCTCGTCCAGAACCATGCCGCGGCGGGCGTCGAAGCGCGACAGGGCGATGGAGAAGCTGAACGCAAGCAGCAGGGCGAGCAGGCCAAGCGCTGCCGCCGTCAGCGTGCCGATGTCGGCGCCTTCCGCGTCGGGTCTGCGGAAGCGCCGGCCGAGCCAGTTGCCAATTTCCGCCGCGCCGGCGACGAGCAGGATGATGATCGCGGCGTAAATTGCAAAAATGTCGAGTTCAAAAATCCGCCCAGACAGCATCAGAAAGCCCCGCGACGCCGAATCGCCGACGCTTGATCTTACATGACGCGGCTGCGCTTTTGGACGAGAGTCATCCGATCGGCGCGGCGGCGAGACCCGCCCGGCAGCGCCGCCACATGATTTCGTACATTTGTTCGAGGTCGGCCGTGTAGCCTCTGACATCGAACAGCGCGCACGTCCGCCGATTGAGCGCCAGCCGGGCGCGAACCACGCCGAGGCGCTGCGGGTTCGTCGCAAGATCAAGGGCGAGATCGAAATAGCCGTCGAGATCGGCCGCGATCAGTTCCTCGAGGCCGCTGGCGTGCAGCAGGCTGCCGGCGACGCGCGAGGCGAAGGTCTCGCCCGGACAGGTGACGATCGGCGCGCCGGCCCAGAGCGCGTCGCTCGCCGTCGTATGCGCGCCGCAGGGCGCCGTGTCGAGCACGAGATCGGCGAGCTGCAGCCGCGCGAGGTGCCCCGCCTGCGCCATGTCCGGCGCAAAGACGAGGCGGTCCGGGCTAATGCCCCGGCGCAGCGCTTCATTACGCAGATTGCCGCGCGCGCCATCCGAATCGATGAGCCAGAGCACGCTGTCCGGCACGCATTGGAGCAGCCGGCACCAGAGGCCGAACAGTTCGGGCGTCAACTTGTAATGCTGGTTGAAACTGCAAAACACGAAGCCCGTCGCCGGCAGGCCCATTTCCGCGCGGCCGGGGCTTTCGCCGAGCGGCGCGCCGCGCCCGTGCGGTTGATAGGAGTTCGGCATATAGGCGAAGGATTCGGAATAATCCGGAGCGCTCTCGGGCGGCGTCATGAAGCGGTCGGTCACGAGGTAATCGCAGACATCGGCGCCGAGCGTGCCGGGGTAGCCGAGATAGTTCACCTGCACCGGCGCCGGATGCAGCAGCAGAATGCCGGTGCGCGCGTTCAGCGTATAGCCCTTGAGGTCGATCAGAATGTCGATCCCGTCCGCGTGGATGGCGCGCGCGGCCTCGATATCGGTGAAGGAACGGACGTCGCTGAAGGCGTCGAAAGTCTTTTCGAGCCTTCTGCGCATTGTCCTCCCGTCATCGGCGCCATAGGAATAGGCCCGCACGTCGAAGCGGGCGCGGTCATGCGCCTCCAGCGTCTCGATGAGCAGCAGCGCTGTGGCGTGGTCCTGAAAATCGCTGGAGAGATAGCCGAGGCGGATTTTTGCCCGCGCGCCGCGATCGAAGCGAAAATCGAGCCCCGCGCGTTCGGGGCGGGAAGCGGCGAGCCGGTCCCTAATCCAGAGTTCGGAGCAGGCGCGCTGCTCGGCCGCGGTGACGCCGGGTTCGGAGAGCAGATGGAAGGGCGCAAGCTTGCCGGATTCGCCGCGTGCCATGATGCCGCGCAGATGCGGCGCACCCTCGCCGAAGCCGTCCCATTCGCACATGCCGCGTTGGCGGCCGATCGACTTCATGGCCAGCGTCCGCGCGGCGAGAGGCGGCCGTTGCGAGGCCGCGAAACCATCATGGACGGAAAGCGCGCGGGAGTCGCTGATGAAATCGGCAAGGGGAATTGATGCGCGGATTTGCCCCGGGGCGCGATAGAGGCTGGCGGCATGGCCGGGTCGTTGAACACCCGCGCGAAGCGCCTTTTGGAGACTAAGCGTGAGGCGGCCGGGTACAGGCCAATCGCTGAACACCGACAGAAGGCTAAAGAAGCGCCGAAAATTCGCGCAAGCATGAACAAATGGCGGCGATATTGCGAAAGCAAAGCTCGTGGTCACGGTGGCTTTGTGTCTTTAGCTGGAAGTCACAGTTCATTGCTAAAGCACACTGCCCGACGTATTCTGGCGAACGGAGGAACACCATATCCGAACTGGAGGTCGGCTATGACCCAAGTGCAAGTCGAGCAGAAAACCTATCAGATGCCTCCGCAGGAGGGGTTTACCGTCGCACACTTTCTCACCGTCGCCGACATAGAGCGATCGCTTCGATTTTACGAAACGGTCTTCGGAGGTCGCATTCTGAGTAGAGGCGATAGCAAGGGCGCGCCGGGGTACATTCAGATCGCGAACACGTGGCTGCTCGTAAACCCCGGGGGCGGCCCGACGCCCGACAAACCATCGGTAACGCTCAGCGTCCCCTCTGACCCCGATAAAGTCAGCAGCTTTATGAATATCCGCGTTGCCGATATTCAAGCGTGCTATGAGCTATGGCGAAGCCGCGGAGCCGAGTTCATCACCGAGCCAAAGCCCAAGTACGGCGAGACGCGCTGCTACATTCGCGACCCTGATGGCTATATTATAGAAGTTGGTCAAAGCAATCCGGGCGTCGCGTACGGCTAAGCGGCGCGACAGATGAAAGCATCTCTAGAGCCTATGAAGTCCCGGAGGGATGGCGTCAATCCAGCGGCGAGGCCAAGCGGAACAGGCTGCGTCGAATGCATGGCTCTGGGCGGATGGTGGCTGCATCTTCGCAGATGCGCCGAATGCGGTCACATCGGCTGCTGCGATAGTTCACCAAATCAGCATGCATCGAAACATAACGCCGCTACAGGTCACCCGATAATCGCGAGCTTCGAGCCGGGCGAGCGGTGGTTTTACGACTATCGCACCGAAGAATCCTTCGCTGGCCCGAAGCTTCGCGCGCCTCACGCGCATCCGTTGGATCAACCGGTCCCGGGACCGGCCGGAGCGGTCCCTTCAAACTGGCAAATGCTGCTTCACGAATAGGAGGCGGCTCTTCGGCGCCGCCGCAAGCCGCACGGTCAGATCCCGGCGTCACAAGGCGCCCGCCTGAGAATCCGACCGGTTACAGATCGTCCCGTCGCAGCTGGCGGCGGCTGTGACGGGCAGATTTAAATCATCCGCCGGTTCACAGGCGCAACGACAAGAGAACAGGGAGCGACGGTCGCGTTATGATAAACGACATCAACGATGCAGTCATTCTCGCGGCGCGTCTTTTTCTCGCGGCGCTGTTTCTGATCTTCGGCTGGAGAAAGCTGAGGGACTATTCGGGCACGGTAAGTCAGATGGTGCAGGATGGCCTTCCGATGCCGGCACTGGCTGCCGCCGCGGCGATCTTCATGGAGCTTCCGGTTGCGTTCGCGGTCGCTGTTGGCGCGTTCACGCGTGCTTCGGCTCTACTCATGGCATTTTACACGCTGGGAACTTCGCTCATTGAGCATCGCTATTGGACAATGAAAGGCGCGGATCGACTCGCCAGCATGGAGAACTTTTACAAAAACCTCAGCATTATGGGGGGCTTCTTGCTGTTGTACATTACGGGCGCCGGAAAATATTCGATCGATGCATTTGGGGGCATCGCCGCGCCATGACCTGTGTTCTATTGGAGACAGCAAGGCCGCAAGGAACTCTTCTATCCATACGGTAAAACATACGTCCAAACTCCAGATGAACGGGTTCAGGGGCAGCGGCGCCATCCACATGCCCGAAGACATCGAAGGAGACATCGAATGAGATGGACCGTGATGCATTTGCTGTTCTTTGGTCTCGGATGGACCGACCTCGCGATCACGCTGAACCGGATCGCGGTTGGGGCATTTTTTATGCTGTCGGGATATCACAAGCTGTTCAACGCAGAGCGCCACCGTTTAATCGTCGATGAACTCAAGGCGCTCCGCGTTCCAGCAGTGGGCTTCAATCAATGGCGGGTGCCGTTCGTCGAGTTCGCCGCCGGCGGCGCCGTCTTTATCGGCCTCTTCGCGCCATTCGCCGCGCTTGGCCTGCTTGTCCTCATCCTCGTCGCCATCGCCACGTCCGGGCCGCAGCGAATCAAACTCTACAAGCCGATCGATGAAGCGGATCGCATCGACGATTGGCTCTATTTGCCGGAGACGCTTTATGCCGTCATGTTGATCATGGTCGTCTCGGCCGGCGCCGGGCCGTACAGCCTCGATGCCCTGGTCCTGGGTCTGGTGAACAAGCACGTCGCGTGACGCCGCGACCGGTAACGCGGCCCTTACTGCGCAAGCGATCGTGGACCGCTGACGAACGGACTGTGCCGAAGATAAAATCGCAGGAGGCGGTTCGCATCCCGCGAAATGCCGATCCTGACGCTCTGCCCGATTTCGCCGGGCTCATTGTCGCCGCGGCCGAGCCATAGAGGGCCTTCCCGGCAAAGATCGAGCCCGTCGAGCGAACGATCGATCCGCAACGCCGCAGCGAGCCTTCCTGGGCCTCGCGCGAGGTCCTGCACGCGCTCGACGCCGCGATTTCGCTGCATGATCGGGATGCCTTCGAGCGGCTCGAGCGCCCGGATCAGGACGCCGGCTCCGATCCCGGGCGCCTCGCTCGAGACATTCAGCATGTATGAGACGCCGTAGGCGAGATAGACATAGGCGCGCCCGCGCTCGAGAAACAGCGAAGCGTTGCGCCGGGTCATCCCCCGGTAGGCGTGCCCGGCGGCGTCGCCGACAATGTAGGCCTCGGTCTCGACGATACGGCCGCTGGCGACGCCTTCGGGCAGCTCCCGCATCAATGCCTTGCCGATGAGATAGCACGCGAGCGCGACCGTATCGATCGGCAGCTCCGAGCGAACGAGCGGGCGGCGGATGGCCATCTTTAAGGCGGCGAGAGCATATTCCGATCAGATTGAACCAATCCGATCGACAAGAATATGCTCAAGCTTTTGACTCTGGGGCGATTTCCTGTCGACCGAATGCTCCATTCGGTCGGAAAGCGCTCGGTTTCAGGGCATCCGCTCGACCCATTGCGCGCGCGAAGGCCCCGGCTCGAACGGATCGCCGAAATACTGGGTCTCACGGGCCACCTTCCCATCGAGGAACTCCATGATGCTCACGGTGTAGGACGGACGCGCGTCATAGGTCAGGATATATTCGGTGACCCAGAGGTCGCCCGCGCCGATTATGCGCCGCACTGTGAAGCGTTTCCGGTTCGGCTGCGCGGCGCGGGACGCCTGAATATTCCGCCGCCCGCGAATGCGCTCGCCCGATTGCGGATATTCGAGCACCGCGTCCTCCCGGTAAATCTGGTGCTCCGCCTCGAAGTCGTTCGCATCGGAGGCGGCCCAGTGGCGATCCAGAGCCGCTCGAATCTCTCGGTCGTCCATATCGAAACTCCTCGTACCACGGGTTGGAACAGGCCTTCCAGATGGGGCAGGAGGGCCAGTCCCAGCGCGAAGGCTGAGCAGCCGACAAGGGTCGTTATGCGACATTCGAACTACCCTCCGAGCGTGACTCTGGCGGGAAAGCCGCAAATGCGGTAAAGTTCCAGCTTGTGACCGCGCTGCCTCGTTTGGAAGGCGGCCTTGGCTTCCTAATTTACCAATTTTCAGCGCAAACGGGCTCGGCTTCGCGCCAAAATATTTGAGGAAATGGCCGAATGAGCGATTTCGCCACGACTCTGACCCTGATCGGCGGCCCGACCGTGCTCATCGAGATCGGCGGCTTTCGGCTCCTCACCGATCCGACTTTTGACGCGCCGGGCGACTACCAATCCGGGCCCGTGACTCTGCGCAAGACGCAGGGCCCCGCTCTGTCCGCCGCCGGGATCGGGCGGATCGACGCGGTGCTGCTGACGCATGATCAGCACGCCGACAATCTGGACCCCGCCGGGCGGCTGCTCCTCAACAAGACGCCGATCGTCCTCACGACGCGCATCGGCGCCGAACGGCTTGGCGCCGAGGGGCTTGGCGCCGTGCGGGGCCTCGCGCCGTGGGAGAGCATTGAAATTACTGGGGCCGATGGCCGCAAGCTCCATATCACCGCGACCCCGGCGCGGCACGGGCCGGTCGGCATCGAGCCGATCACGGGCGATGTCATCGGTTTTCTCATCGGCCTCGAACAGCCGGGCGACGCAATCTACGTCAGCGGCGACACGGTCTGGTACGAAGGCGTCGCCGAGGTCGCGCGGCGCTACCGGCCGCGCCTCGTCATCCCCTTCGCGGGCGCGGCCCGCACGCGCGGGGCGTTCCACCTCACTATGGACGGCAATGACGCGATCGAGACGGCGCACGCCTTTGAAGGCGCGCTGATCGCTCCGATCCATACCGATGGCTGGGCGCATTTCACCGAGAGCGGGGCGGAGCTGGCGGCAGCTTTCGAGGCGCTCGGTCTTGGCGAGCGGCTGCGTACCCTGAAGCCCGGAACGGCGCTTCCGCTGGCCCTTTAAAAAGCGCCTCACCAGATCCAGAACAGCAGCGCCCAGCTCAGAACGCCGATGGATGCCGCGAGCGCGACGTTGAGGGTCGCAGCGGCGCGGCGGAGCCTGTCGCCGGTCGAGCGCCCGGAGATGCGCCAGGCAAGCCATGTCGACCATAGAGCCGCGCTGGCGAGCAGGCCCGCACGCAAAAGGCTGAGGAAGCCGAAGGAGACGCCCTCGGCTCGCAGCAGGGAGACGGTGGTGGCGCTAAGCCCGAGGAACACGCCGCAGGCCGCGATCGGAATGAGGCTCTGCGCGAAATGATGGAAGCGGGCGGCCGACCACGCGCCGAGGCTACGCGTCGCCGCATAAAGACAGGCCGAGACGAGGACGCCGATGACGAGCGCGGTCGCCGCGATATAAAACAGCATGACGGCGCCGTCGAGCAGTGTCAGCTGGTCGTTGACGTCGGGATAATTGGTGAAGATCCACCACGGCGCGCTTGGCCGAAGCGGCCAAAGGACCCCGAGATCGATCAGCCGGGTCGCCAAAGCCTGCTTGATGTCGATGTACCAGGGGCTGGCGCTCCAGTGGAAGGCGCCCGCTGCGACGCCCATCAGCCCGAACACGATCAGCAGCGTCTCGACCGGCTTCGCCGCCGCCCCCGCGACCTCGACGATCTCGCGGTTGGGCGAGCGCGGCGCAAGCTCGATGGCGTTGCGGAAGCCGCTGCAGCGCCCGCACATATGGCAGTCGTGATTGCCTTTCATCGTCCGCAGCGGCACGAGCGGAGCGCAATTGACCGGCGTGACGCCGGCGTTATGGGCGTGGCGCGAGCGCGCCCAAGCCTCTTCATCGACCCTGAAATGGACCGGCGCCAGCTTGGCGAGGAGGCCAAAGACGCCGCTGACGGGGCAGAGATAACGGCACCAGACGCGCTTGTTGCGCCCGTAGAGCCAGCCGACCGCGATGGCGCCCGCCGTCGAGCCGCCGAGGATCAAAAGCGCCGGCTTTGGATATTGATAGACGCTGATCATCTGGCCATAGACCGTGGTGCCGACGAAGGCGACGAAGGGCCAGCCCTTCCAGGTCAGCCAGCGCGGCATGGCAAGGCCGCGGCTGTGGCGGGCCGCCATCTCGGTGAGGGCGCCCTCGGGGCAGAAGATGCCGCACCAGGCGCGCCCGACCAGCACCATGCTGAGCAGCACAAACGGCCACCAGACGCCCCAAAACGCGAATTGCGCGAAGAGCGTGAAATTGGTCCAGATATGCGCCGCGCGTTCCGGCAGAGGCAGAAAGGCGGGAGCCGAGACGAGCGCGAGATAGGCGAGGACGACGCCCCACTGGACGCGCTGGATCAGCTTCTGGTGGCGCCGCAGCCAGTCGCCGAGGCGGGCGAGCGCGCCGGCCAAGGGCGGCGACGGACGCAGGGGTTCGGGCGCCGCAAGGCCCGGTTCCGCTTCGAGCGTGAATCGGTAAGCCGACATGCGGATCAGGTCCCCGGCGCGGCCATGATGCGCAAACGCTCCCTCATTTGGCGACGATCACGGCTTTTGGCGCATCGGGGTGGAAATCGTCGAAGAACTCATATTCGCCGGGATCGAGCGTGCGGAAGACGAGGATCGACGTCGAATTCGGCGAGAGGACCTTTTCCTTGCGCAATTCGGTGCTCTCGAATTCCGCCGGCGTGTCGCCCGTATTACGCAATTCGAGCGTGAAGCGCGTATTGGCGGGCACCTCGACGCGCAGCGGCGAGACCTTGCCGTCGTGGAACTCGAGCGTGAAGGAGGGCGCGTCATCGGCGCGTAGGGGCGCCGACGCGAGAGCCGCGAGGAACAGGGCCGCAGTCAGGCGAAGCGCCGAAATTGGTTTCACGTCGTCCTCTTCTCAGCCGAAGCGGCCCCCGGATATATAGTGGCCGACTTAGCTCAATAAGCGCCTTTCTTGCCAATTCCGGCGAAGGTGAATTCATATTCGACCGTGAACGGCTTGAACCATGGCCCGACGCCGGTCTCCTTGTCGACGTGGCGCCCGAATTCGACCTGCTTAACCCGATCCGGCGCGGTAATGGTCAGCGAAAGCTTATATTTGCCGGGGCCGAACAGCTTGACGTTGTCGCCGTAATGCGGGCCGTCGTCAGCAACCATCGGCATGAACATGCCTTTCAGCGTCTGATTGTCGTCCAGCTTCGTCAGCACGTAATCGACACCGAGATAGGGGATCCAGTCGCCCTGCGCGAAGCCGTTGGTGTTGCCCTTGGCCGCGTGGATGTCGGCCTCGAGATGGACGTCGGAATCCTTCGCCGGGCGCATGATGTCGGGCGGGTCCATTTCAATCGGCTGGAGATAGACGGCGCCGATCTCCATGCCGCCCTTCTCCTGCACCTGGCCGATTGGATATTCCTTGGCCAGCGCGGGGGCTGCGGCGAAGGTCGCCACGGAGAGAAAGAAAAGAGCAAAGCCAGACCGTCTCATATTTTCTCCTTGTGCGGACCGCGCGGCGGTTGCGCGCCAGTAACGGGAGGCGACGACCGCCGTCTCGCCTGCCGACTACTTTTAGATGATCAGGCCATGACTTGAAAGTGCGGAATGAAACTTTATAATTGCTCTAATAAATCAAGTTTAGAAGCATTTTAAACTGGGACTCTTTTCCGGACCCAGGGAGTCTGAAAACGGCTTTGGCTTCTTGTTTGGCGCGTCGAGGGCGGCGCGAAGACGCGCCCGGTCCGCCTCGCTATTTGGTATGGCGAAGCGAAGCCAGTCAGGGCGCGCTTCGAAACGCCGCACCCAGATCCCCGCCTCGGCCAGCGCCTGAAACCGCCGCGGCGCGTCGGGCGCCGCGGCGAGCCGGAAAAGCGGCGTCCCGCCTAAAGCCGCGAAGCCGGCCGCGGCGAGAATCGCGTCGAGCGAAGCAGCGTCCGCCGTCAGCTTCTTGCGCGTCGCGGCGAGCCACGCCGAATCGCAAAGCGCCTCGACGCCGATGGCGATGGCCGCGCCCGAAACCGGCCAGGAGCCGAGCGCCGCGCGCAGCTTCCGCGCCATGTCCGCAGGCGCGATGGCGAAGCCGAGCCGAAGCCCGGGCAGGCCATAGGCCTTGCCGAAAGAGCGCAGGACGAGGGCTCGCGGGGGTCTGACGCCCGGAGGAAGAAAATCGGCGAAGGCTTCATCGACGACGAGAAGCTTGCCGCGCCTCTGCAATGCGTTGGCGAGCGCGCCAAGGCGGTCCGGCGCGACGATCCGCCCATCGGGATTGTTCGGATTGACGATGACCGCGACATCCTCGTCTTCGAGTTGGCTGACATCGTCGACGATGGAGACCACGGCGCCGCTGGCGGCCCAGACCCGCGCATGCTCGAAATAGGTGAAGCCGAGCACGCCGACCCGCCGCGCCGGGAAGAGGTGCGGCAGCCAGTTGATGATCGCCTGCGTTCCCGGCGCTGCGACGACGCGCGACTCCGGCGCGAGGCGCCAGGAGGCGGCTGCGGCCCCCTCCAGTGCGGCCAGCTCGGCGCCCGCCGGAAGTCGGGTCCAGCTCTCGGGCGGGGGCGCGCGGAATGGATAGCTATAAGGGCTGACGCCGGTCGAAAGATCGAGCCAGGGCTCCGGCGCCGCGGGAAAGGCTTTGCGCGCCAGCGAGAGATCGCCGCCATGCGCGTCGCCGGGGGCGAAATCGCCGCCTTCCGCACGTTCGAGCGCCCGCTCCACTTTTCCGTTAAACCTCATTGTCGGACCCACGCCTCTCGTGCGCTGCACATTGTCACGGATCAGGCTTGAGCGCACGGTCCCGGCCAAATATGGATGGCGGAACATGGATTTCGCCGCAAATCTGGAAATCGCCGTCCTTGCGCTCGCCATCGAGGCGGCGATCAGCTATCCGCCCTGGTTGTTCGCCGCCATCGGCCATCCGGCGACATGGATCGGCGCACTGATCTCTGCGCTCGACCAGCGCCTCAATCGCGATGACCTCTCTTTTGGGGAGCGCCGTCTCCTTGGCGGCGCCACGCTCGCGCTAATCCTCGCCGCCGCGGGCGCAGCGGCCTCGCTTGTCAGCGCCCTGATCGCTCTTCTAGGGCTGCCGCCGCAGGTCGCCCTTGGCCTGCTTGCGCTTGTCGCTTCGAGCCTTCTGGCGCAACGCAGCCTCGAAACCCATGTGCGCGCGGTGGCGCTGGCGCTGGACGGTCAAGGCCTTGTCGCGGCGCGCGGCGCGGTCGCGGCGATCGTCGGACGCGACGTCAGCGTCCTCGATGAGGCGGGGGTCTGCCGCGCGGCGATCGAGAGCCTCGCCGAGAATTTTTCCGACGGAATCGTCGCGCCAGCCTTCTGGCTTGCGCTGGGCGGCTTGGCCGGCGGGGCCTGCTACAAGGCGGCCAATACCGCCGACAGCATGATCGGCCACCGCACGCTGCGGCACGAGGCGTTCGGCTTCGCCGCTGCGAAATTCGACGATCTCATCAATTTTCTCCCTGCCCGGCTGTCGATTCTTTGGATCGCGATCGCCGCCGCGCTCCTCAGGGGCGGCGATCCGGCGGCGGCCTTCCGCGCGGTGCAGCGCGATGCGCACGGCCACCCCTCCCCCAACGCCGGCTGGCCGGAGGCGGCCTTCGCCGGCGCGCTGGACTTACGGCTCGGCGGCCCGCGCACCTACGCCGGCAAGGAAATCGCGGATGGCTGGATCGGCGGCGCGGAAGCCGCCACAAGCGCGGACATTTTCCGCGCGCTGGCGCTCTATCGCCGCGCCTGCCTCGTCCACTGGAGCGCGCTGGCGCTATTGGCGCTCCTCCTCAGCGCGCGAGGGTGAGCAGCCGGTCGAGGTCGATATGCGCCTCAAGATGGCGCGCCACCGCGTCGAGCGCGTCCTCAACCGAGGCCTCATAGGAGAGGCCCGACCCCGCGCCGCCGAGCCGCGCCAGCAGCGCGGCGCGCTGCGCCGGATCGCCGAAGAGGCCGTGTATGTAGCAGCCGCGGACCTTTCCATCCGCCGAGACGGCGCCGTCGCCGCTTCCGTCGTCAAGGACGAGCATCGGCCGCTCGCAGCCGGCCCCCGACGTGCGCCCAAGATGCATCTCAAAGCCCTCGAAGGGCGCGCCATCCTCCGCTGACCTTCCCCGCGCGGGCGCGAGCAGCTTGTCGCCGCCAAGTTCGGTCTCGACATCGAGGAGGCCGAGGCCCAAAGCCTCGCCGGGGCGGCCTTCGATCCCCTGCGCGTCGACGACCCTGCGGCCCAGGATCTGGTAGCCGCCGCAAAGGCCGATCACATGGCCGCCGCGCCGCACATGGGCGGCGATGTCGATGTCCCAGCCCTCGCGCCGCAGCGCCGCGAGATCGGCGAGCGTCGTCTTCGATCCGGGCAGCAGAACGAGTTGCGCCTCGAAAGGCAAAACGTCGCCGGAGCGAACCATGACCAGCGTGATGTCAGGTTCGAGCGCGAAGGGATCGAGATCGTCGAAATTGGCGATCCCCGGCAGCAACGGGACCGCGATGATGATTTTGCCCGTGCCGACGCGCCGCCGCTCGGCGAGGCCAAAGGAGTCCTCGGCCGGCAGGCGCGCGGCGGCCGGGCAGAACGGAACGAGGCCAAGCGCTGGCCAGTGGGTCAAGCTCTCGATCATCGCCATCCCCTCGGCGAAGAGCGTCGGGTCGCCGCGAAACCGATTGACGAGAAAGCCCCGGATCATGGCGGCATCGGAGGGGTCGAGCACGGCCTTGGTTCCGACGATTTGCGCGATGACGCCGCCGCGATCGATGTCGCCGACGAGGATCACGGGGACATCGGCGGCGCGCGCGAAACCCATATTGGCGATGTCGTTCTTGCGCAGATTGATCTCGGACGCGCTTCCTGCGCCCTCGACGATGACGAGATCGGCCCGCGCGGCGAGGCGGGCGAAACTTTCCAGAACGGCGCCGAGGAGCTTCGGCTTCAGGTCCTGATAATCCCGCGCGGCGGCGGCGCCGATCACGCGCCCGCGCAGCACCACCTGCGCGCCGGCGCCGCCCTGCGGCTTCAAGAGCACCGGGTTCATGTCGACGCTGACCGGCGCGCCGCAGGCCCGCGCCTGCAGCGCCTGCGCGCGGCCGATCTCGCCACCATCAGACGTCACCGCGGCGTTGTTTGACATGTTCTGCGGCTTGAAGGGCAAAACCTTGAGGCCGCGATTGCTATAGGCGCGGCAGAGGCCGGCGACGATCAGGGATTTGCCGACGTCGGAACCCGTCCCCTGAACCATCAGGGCCCTGGCCCGCGCGCTCAAAACTCGATGCCCTGCTGCGCTTTGACGCCCGCCGCGAAATGATGCTTGACCAGCGTCATCTCGGTGACGAGATCGGCGGCCTCGATGAGTTGCGGCTTCGCATTGCGTCCGGTCGCGACGATGTGCAAATCGGGGCGCCGCGCCTTCAGCGCCGCGACCACCTCGTCGAGGGGCAGATAATCATAGCGCAGCGCGATGTTGAGTTCGTCGAGGACGAGCAGTCTGATTGACGGATCGGCCATGAGTTCGATGGCTTTGGCCCAGGCCGCCCCGGCCGCCGCCATGTCGCGGGCGCGATCCTGCGTCTCCCAGGTGAATCCCTCGCCCATGGAATGCCAGTCGACGAGATCGTCGAAGCGTCGGACCGCGTTGCGCTCGCCGGTATCCCAGGCGCCCTTGATGAACTGCACGACGCCGCAGCGCCAGCCATGGCCGAGCGCGCGCAGCAAAAGCCCGAAGGCCGCCGTCGACTTTCCCTTGCCGGAGCCAGTGTGGATGATGAGCAGGCCCTTTGCGGCGATGGACTTGCTCGCCACCTCGGAGTCCTGCGCGGCCTTGCGCTTCTGCATTTTGTCGCGATGGCGCCGGATCGACGCTTCATCCGGCGCTTCACTCATTTGAAGGATCGCCCATTTACGGAAAAGTCTGAACCTGATCAATAATCATGCAGCGAAACTATACAGCCGAAGGAGAAAGACGGCCCGGATTTTTCAGTCATGCTCCGGCGGCGCGGACGATCGAAGACAAGGGTCGCCGCCCGGACGCGGGCGCTCCGCTCGCGGATGCTGCGATCTTGTCGCAATCTGGCGATTTTTCCCTCCCCTCCCAAGCTTTGGCCCGGTTTTCGCCTTGCTTTTTGATGTCCGTGGATCAAGAAGTGGCGGCCTTGGAAGGCTCCGGGAGGATTTAATACAATGAAAATCAGGGCTTTGCTTTTGTGCCTGCTCGTTAGCGGCCTTATCGTCGGCGCGCATGCCGCGCGCGCGGACGGAGCCGGCGATCCAACGCCGGCGTCCTCGACGGACGGGGAATATTTCGACAAGCAGGGCAACCCGACCTACAATATCAAGGATGGCAAGGTCGACTGGTACACCTTCATCGGCTACCGCATGTATGGCGCCAATTGCCTCGCCTGCCACGGCCCCGACGCTCTCGGCTCCTCCTATGCGCCTTCCCTCGTCGATTCGCTGAAGTCGCTGACCACCGATCAGGTCCTGGGCACCATCATCGGCGGCAAGCGCGACGTCACCGCGTCGGCTGACCTCGTGATGCCGTCCTTCGGCGTCAACAAGAACGTCATGTGCTACCTAAATCCCATCTACGTCTATCTGCGGGCGCGCTCCGATGGCGCGTTGGGCCGCGAACGCCCCTCGGACCACGAGGATAAGCCGGCCGACTGGGACAAGACCATCGACACATGCTTCCAGTAAGCCCGGATTGACACCGCGCCCGTTCGGTCTAGTCTCCGCCTCGTAACGGTCCCTCTCGACGAGGGGTAAATGGGAATGTGGCGCCGCGCCGAAAGACGCGCAAATCCACAGCTGCCCCCGCAACTGTAAGCGGGTAGTCGCATGCCGAAACGCCACTGGGAGTTCGTGAACTCCTGGGAAGGCGGCGCGCGACGCCGATCCGCGAGCCAGGAAACCTGCCGTTCGATCGAGAATAAGGCCGGCGGGGCGCTCCGGCCTTGATCGATGCCGGCGGCCGCCGCCGGCGAAGGAGCCCGCCGCTCGCGGCGCTCCGCAATCAGGCGCCCCGCCGCATCTGGACCGGGGCTTTATGAACGATCTTTCCCGCGCGCGCCCGTCGCGAATTCCGGCGACCATCGTCACCGGCTTCCTCGGGGCCGGCAAGACGACGCTGATCCGCCATATTCTGGCGAGCGCCGCCGGGCGCCGCCTCGCGCTGATCATCAACGAATTCGGCGACGTCGGCGTGGATGGCGAAATCCTGGGCGAGATCGCAAAAAACTGCGGCGACCCTGTCTGCACCGAAGACTCCATCATCGAACTCGCCAACGGCTGCATCTGCTGCACCGTCGCGGATGACTTTCTGCCCGCGATCGAGCGGCTGCTCGCCCTCGATCCGCCGCCGGACCACCTCATCATCGAGACATCAGGCCTTGCCCTGCCGAAGCCTCTCGTCAAGGCTTTCGACTGGCCGGGCGTGCGCGCGCGCCTCACCGTCGATGGCGTCATCGCCGTCGTCGACGCGGCGGCCGTCGCCGATGGCCGCTTCGCCGACGATCCGTTGAGGCTGGCGCACCAGCGCGAAGCCGATCCTTCGATCGCGCATGACAATCCGCTCGAGGAGGTGTTCGAGGATCAGCTCCTCTGCGCCGACCTCATCGTCCTTAACAAGATCGATCTCATCACCGCCGCCGACGCGGCGCGGGTCAGCGCCGGAATCCGGGCGGTGGCGCACCCCGCGGTCAAGATCGTCCGTGCGAGGGAAGGGCGAATCGACGCCGCCGTTCTCCTTGGCCTCGGCGCCGGCGCCGAAGATGATCTCGTCAATCGGCGCTCGCATCACGACGATGAAGCCGGACACGATCACGATGACTTCGAAAGCATCGTCGTCAAGATCAGACCGATCGACGACGACGGCGTCTTCATGCGCCGCCTCGCGGACATGGCGAAGACGCATGACGTGCTGCGCATAAAGGGCTTCGTCGAGGCGCGCGGCAAGCCGATGCGCCTTCTCGTACAGGGCGTCGGGGCGAGGCTGCAAAAAAGCTTCGACCGCCCCTGGCGGCCAGACGAAGCGCGGGAAGGGCGGCTCGTCATCATCGGCGAAAAGGGCCTTAACGCCAGCGCGATCAAAGAGCTGCTGGAGGGCTGAATGCACCTCCTTGGGACGCGAAGCCGATCGCTGGATGAGGCCGAGGCGGCGGTCGATCTGGCGCAGACGCCGGCCGATCTCGTGTTTCTCTCCTTTTCCGACAGCGACCTCGCCGCCGTCGCCGCGCGCCCGGCTCGCGCGATGAGCCTACGACTCGCCAGTCTCGCAACGCTGAAACATCCCTATTCGGTCGATCTCTATGTCGAGAAAGTCATCGCGGGGTCGCGCTTCGTGCTGGTGCGCCTGCTCGGCGGGCTCGACTATTGGCGCTATGGCGTCGAAGAGCTTTCGCGCGCGGCGCGGCGCCATGGAGTCGCGCTCGCCATCGTTCCGGGCGATGGCTGCGCCGACCCGCGCCTTGAGGAAGCCTCGACCCTGCCAGCCGCGGATTTGCGCGAAATCTTCGCGCGATTCCAGGGCGGCGGCGCGGCCAATATCGAAGCGCTCCTCGATTGGATCGAGACGCGGCTTGACGGACCGTCGCTCTGGGACGCGCCGCGCGCGGTCGCGGCGGCTGGCGTCTTTGACGCCGCGCGGCGCGCGCCGTGCGCCGCTGTCGGGCGGGCGGCGATCATCTTCTATCGTTCCTATTTGCTGGCCGGCGATACAGCGCCCGTCATCGCGCTCGCGGACGCACTGGCGGAAAACGGCCTCGATGTCGAGGCGGTCTTCGTAACAAGCCTCAAGGACGGTGAAGCGATCGATTTTATGCGGGCAAGCCTCGCGCGCGAGAAACCCGATGTGATCTTGAACGCAACCGCTTTCTCGGCCCGGCTTGACGACGGGCAAAGCGTCCTCGACGCGGCCGACGCACCGGTGCTGCAAGCAATTTTTTCCGGCTCCTGGGAGGCGCAGTGGCGGGCCGATCCGCGCGGCCTTGGCGCGGCGGACCTCGCCATGAATGTGGTGCTGCCCGAAATGGACGGGCGGCTCGTCACGCGCGCCGTCGCCTTCAAGACGGAGGCGCTTCATCGCCCGGAGCTGCAATTCACGCCGCTCGCGCACGAAGCTCTGCCCTCGCGTGTAAAATTCGTCTCCGATCTCGCTAGCGCCTGGGTTCATTTGCGCAAGACTCCGGCGCATGCGCGAAAGATCGCCTGCATCCTCTCCGATTATCCCGGCAAGGCGGGGCGCGGCGGCTATGCCGTCGGGCTCGACACGACGCAGAGCGTCGCCGCCATTGCGGGGATGCTGCGCGCCGAAGGCTATTCCATCGGGCCGTTGCCGGCCGCGGATACACTGATGGCCCGCCTCGAATCGAAGGCGACCGAACGCCTCAGCCTCGCCGATTATAAAGACGCGCTGCGGGAGATGCCGGGCGCGTTCGTGGACGCCGTCACAGCCGCGTGGGGCGCGCCTGAAACGGATGCCGCCGCGCACGAGGGATTCTTTTCATTTTCGATTTTGCGCGCCGGCAATTTTTATGTCGCGCTGCAGCCCGATCGCGGCTCGGCCCTCGATCGCAAGGCGCAATACCATGATGGCGCGCTCGCGCCGCGCCACGCCTATATCGCGTTCTATGTCTGGCTGCGGCGCGTCGCCAACATCGACGCCATGATTCATTGCGGCGCGCATGGCACGCTCGAATGGCTGCCGGGCAAAGCCGCGGCGCTAAGCGAGGCCTGCGCACCCGAGGCGGTCCTGGGGCCGATGCCGGTCGTCTATCCTTTTATCGTCAACAATCCGGGCGAAGCGGCGCAGGCGAAGCGACGCCTCTGCGCCATCATCATCGGCCATCTGACGCCGCCCCTGATGCAGGCGGGCGCCCATGGCGCAGCGCAGGAGATCGAGGCGCTGCTCGACGAATATGCGAGCGCGGAATCGCTCGATCCGAGGCGCGCGCGGCTGCTCGCCAAAGCCATTCTCGAACGCGCTGATGAAACGGGCCTCGCGCAGGATTGCGGCCTTGAAGATGATGATGATCCTATAAATGCCTTGCGGCGACTCGACGCATGGCTGTGCGATTTGAAGGATATGCGCATCGGCGACGGCCTGCATGTCTTCGGGCGAACGCCGCAGGGCGCGTTGCGCGATGCGACGCTCGCCTGCCTTCTCGACGCCGGCGCGTGTGCGGAAGCGGCGGCCGCGCTCGATCTTTGTGGCGAGAGCGAGCGAGCCGGCCTCGTCGCCGCGCTTGACGGGCGCTTCGTCGCGCCGGGTCCGGGCGGGGCGCCATCGCGCGGACGCATCGACGTGCTGCCGACGGGACGCAATCTTTATGGCGTCGATCCGCGCGCGGTTCCAACCCGCACCGCCTGGGAGATCGGCCGGCGTGCGGCCGACGAAGTGCTGGAGCGCCATGCGCGGGACCACGGCGAATGGCCAAAGCGAATCGTGATGGATCTCTGGGCGAGCGCGACCATGCGCACAGGCGGCGACGATCTCGCCCACGCCCTCGCCCTTGTCGGCGTCCGGCCCGTGTGGGACGCCGCCTCGTCGCGCGTCGCCGGTTTCGAGATCACGCCGATCGCCAGGCTCGGACGTGCCCGCGTTGACGTCACGCTGCGCATCTCAGGGTTGTTCCGCGACGTCTTTCCGGCGCAGATCGCGCTGTTCGATCAGGCCGTGCGCGCGATCAGCGAGTGCGATGAAGATGACGATGATAATCCAATCGCTGCGGCGCGGCGCGCGACGGGCGATGCGCCGCTGCGCGTTTTCGGCGCGGCGCCATCGGCTTACGGTCTTGGCCTCTCGCGCGCGCTCGGCGAAGGCGGCGCCACCACGCGCGAAAAACTCGGGCGGATGTATCTCGATGCGACGTCGCATGCCTATGCCGCTGGGGGCGAAGGTTTCGCGAGCCCCGATTTCGCTAAAGCCGTCGCAGGCGCCGACGCCATGATCCACGTACAGGATCAGGACGAGCAGGATCTGCTCGAATCTGATTCCATCGTCGATCATGCGGGCGGCTTTGCGGCGGCCGCGCAAATGCTCGGCAATGACGCGCCGGTCTATCATGTCGAAACGACGCGGCCCGGCGCGATGAGGGTGCGCACGACGGCCGAGGAGGTCGCCCGCATCGTGCGCGGCAGGGCCAGCAATCCGCGCTGGATCAGAGGGCAGATGCGGCACGGCCATCGCGGCGGCGCCGAAATCGCCGAGACGGTCGATCATCTGTTCGCGCTCGCCGTGCTGACGGACGCCGTCGCCAGCCGACATTTCGAGCTTCTGTTCGACGCGACCTGCGGCGACCCGCAAGTGCGCGACTTCCTCGTCGAAGCCAATCCGAAGGCGGCGCTTTCAATCGTCGCGCGATTCGAGGAGGCGGCGCGGCGGTGCTTCTGGCGCAGCCGGCGCAACTCGAGTCACGACGCGCTGGCTTCCATGCGGGAGCGCCTCGCATGCTGACGCGCGCGCAATATCGCAAAGGCTGGTGCCCCGGCGCGCTTTCGCCGATGCGGGTGAATGACGGCCTCCTCGTGCGTTTGCGCATCACGGGCGGCGTCGTCAGCGCGAAGACCCTGCGCCAGCTCGCAGAGGCGTCGCGCGCCTCCGGCAACGGCCTCATGGATCTCACCTCGCGCAGCAATCTTCAGTTGCGCGGCGTGAGGCAGGCGCGTCTTCCGCAACTCCACGCAACGCTGGATGCGCTTCACCTCATCGACGAAGACCCCTGCGCCGAGGCGGTGCGCAATGTGATGGCGAGCCCGCTTGCCGGCCTCACGGGGACGATCGACATCGGCCCGATCGTCGGTGCACTCGAAGCCGCGCTCGTCGCCGCGCGGGATCTGCATCGCCTGCCCGGTAAATTCGGCTTTCTGATCGATGACGGCGGCGTATTGTCGCTCGCCGACGAGCCGGCTGACGTGCGCTTTGAATATTGCGAGCGGCACAAGGCTTTCGCAGTTTCCATCGGGGGCGCGCGGGAAGCGATCGGGCTCGGCCATTGCGCGCCCGACGCCGTCGTCGCGACCGCCCTGGCGCTGGCCCGCGCCTTTCTACGCCTCGGCGCCGCGATGCCCGAGCCGCCGCGGCGGATGGCGGCGCTGATCGCCGCATGCGGAGCCAACGACATCGCCGCCGCGGTGGGTCTCGACGTCACGGCGTCGCGGCGGCGATCCGCCCCCGAGGCGCATTCGCCGGTCGGGTTCATGAGCATCGGCGGCGCGGCGTTCTTTGGCGCGAGCGCACCCTTCGGGCGCCTCACCGCCGCCATGCTCGACAGCGCGGCCGAAGCGTCGCAGATTTTCGGCTCGGGCGAGATCCGGCTGACGCCCTGGCGCACGCTGATTTTTCCCGGAGTCGATCCCGCCGCCATCGATTCGTTGCGGCGTCATTTCGCGGCGGATTTTATCGTCGGACGGGATGATCCGCGTCTTTCTGTTGCGGCCTGCGGCGGCGCGCTCGCCTGCGTGCGCGCCACGACGCAAACGCACGCCGACGCTTTGGCGCTCGCCCCCATTGCGCGGCGCCTCAAGGGCGAGGGGATCGCCCTGCATGTCTCGGGCTGCGCGAAGGGCTGCGCCCATCCTCGGCCGACGCCCTTCACGCTCGTCGGCGATCGAGGCCGCTACGATCTCGTCGTCGACGGGACCGCATTCGACCACAGCATCGCCCAAAATCTCGACGTCGCCGGCGCGGGCAAACTGCTTGCGGCCATGGCGCATGCAGATGAAGGTGATAGAGGCGGCGAACGCTTATGAGCGCCGAGCAACATCAAAGCCGCTTCGACTACATCCGCGACGGCGCCGAAATCTACCGCCGCTCCTTTGCGACGATACGGGCCGAGGCCGATCTCGCGCACTTCACGAAAGCCGAGGAGATCGTCGCGGTGCGCATCATCCACGCCTGCGGCATGGTCGAGATCGCCGCTG
>Ga0181532_10001561_pt1 | contig 22088 bp, 16 predicted proteins | sample PEATcosm2014_Bin_33_FD_119768 | JGI IMG/M metagenome (GOLD analysis project Ga0181532, IMG submission 119768) | Peatland microbial communities from MTU Mesocosm Facility, Houghton, MI, USA - PEATcosm2014_Bin11_30_metaG | ecosystem: Environmental > Terrestrial > Soil > Wetlands > Peat | place... | reverse complement strand
TCCGATCCCCATAATTACTCATCGCTCTTGGTTTAGAACAAGAAGTCGAAGTCAAGTAGGAATTTTCGATCATAGTTGCCGAAGAACCTTCCGTACTGCGGATCGGCGAGGTTGGAATGCACTCCAGGGGATTGAAATGGTTCGTCAGGTTGCGAACCGTAAACGATAGTCGTACCGCGTGCTGCAGATTCACCTGCACGTCCTTCGACACGCGCATGTCCAATGAGAAGTAATTCGGGTAGGCGAGTCGGACTTTCGGATCTTGGCGCACGTCGGTGCCGTGCGGAAGGTTGGAAAAAACTACATCACCCGCTGTCCCTCCTGCGCGGACTGTGGCCACGACCGCGTTGGCGACAACCTGGCCATCCTGATCGAAGACCCGCGGTTTTACAAATGCTGGGCGGGGTGCACCAAGGAGATGATTCGGGCAGCCCTCGGTCGTCCGATTCGCGTGCGGCATTCCGCCTAAAGACAAGGAGAGGGTTGTTGTCATGAAGCAGAACCGATTGCCAGATGAATTGGGGTTCAGGCTATCGCGGCAAGAGCTGCGGGTGTTGAAAGAGCGAGGAATCTTTGCCCATTCACCGGTGAGCCTGGAACACCAGCACCTGGCGAAACGCTATGTGGTGCGGGGGTTGGAGTCGGGGGGCGCGGTCGGAGACCTGGGGCGATACGTCACGTTCACCACAGAGGATGGCCAGCCAATCGAGTGGCTCCATCCGGTGGAGGCCATCGGAGTGCATGGCTTACACGCCGTCGTGGTTGCGCCGGTACTGGTGCGAATTGAGATGCTGCGCAAAGGCCGGACCTACGAACTGCTGATTACACAGCATCGGCCGGGTCCGACCATCGACGGAAAGCGACCGCCGCTGGAAACAAGGCTCCTGTTTCGGGGCATCCACGGTCGCTTAGATCTGGATTTGTCCGGAAAGGACAAGGACCAAGCTGGCAGGGTTCTACCAACGTTCTATTCGCGCGCCGGGGAGGAAGTCGGGATACCGAAGCGGTTTCGCCAAGCAGTGCGCGCGATCACCGGGGCGGTTCATTGCAACGGCTGTGTGCATTGCCACTATGTCAGGCCGCCACAGAATGAAGAAAAACAGGAGTGCGCCGCAGAACGTGTCACAGCCTGACATGGCTGAACGGAAGGAGTGAATAGCGATGCATAGAAAGGTCAAGAACTACTCACTGGTCATCTGTTTGTTCGTATTCCTGTTCGTCGTAGTTGGCGGCGGCCTGCACATGAACCCAGGCGGTGCATTGCTCGCCGCAGCGACCGGCACTCCACTGATGATTTACGCCTTCAATCGCAGGTCCAGTGGCGATTGCCGGCCAAAGCATGTTCCACCCCAGCTTGCGGGAAATGAGGTTCGATATGGCAGCGACAAGTCAAATAACTCCGATTGACGAAAGTGAAGTCGCGGTGAACGAGAACGCAGGTTCAGAGTGTTCCGAACTCATACGCGCGGTCCGTCGGCACTTGCCGGATGAGCGGCGGGCGCTCACTCATCATTTTTCAGTCGGCGGCCAAGAGGGATATCTCACTGTTGGGGTGTACGACGACGGTCTTCCCGGAGAAATCTTCATCACTATGTCGAAACAGGGTTCGACCATCTCCGGACTCATGGATTCGTTTGCTACTGCGGTATCGCTGGCCCTCCAGCATGGTGTCTCACTCGAGGTCTTGTGCGGCAAGTTTACCCACGTGCGCTTCGAGCCAAGCGGGTGGACGGGGAATCCCAAAATCGGATACGCCAAGTCCATTGTCGATTACATCTTTCGCTGGCTTGAACTCAAGTTCTTGACGGGCCAGCAAGGCGAGCTATTTGTACCTCTTCCGGCAGCTGTTCACTCGTCTGCGATCCCAAATGACAAGGATCCAGTTAGAGCGCTCGGAGAACTTATCCAGATGGGAGACGCGCCTGCCTGCAACATCTGCGGTTCGCTTATGGTACGGAGCGGAACCTGTTATCGCTGCATGACCTGTGGAAGCACCAGCGGATGCTCACAGCTGTTGCGGCAGTTGCGCAACGCTATTGTTGTGGGTGGACCCATGAGATGAGAATGGGACCCCATAAGGTGAGAATGAGGACCTCATGAGATGAGAATAGGACCCCATAAGGTGAGAATGGGACATGATGAAAATGAGGTCCTGAGTATAGTTCGTTGAGTATCGCGAGCTTTGACTGCGTGAAAGCGTAGCTTCAAACTGTTTGGAAAACTGAAGTCCGTGATTGCCGTCTCCTAAGAACCTAGTTAGACGGCGGTCGGAATGGAGCTCGAATCAGGCGCTCATCTGAGCGCGCACGGAAGTTTACCACCCGTTGTGGCGACAGCCCTCCTGAGACAGGACCGATCCCCTTGGTAAGCCCCCGCCAGTCTCATTAGTAGATGTGTTGTCATGCTGGTTCTTTTCGTCGCGCGTCGCTTTCAACCCCAGGTTGACCAATCATTGAAAGTACTGCCGCACGGCTACGCCCCGAGCCCCCGAACTGCTGAGCAAAATCGCTTTGACTGCATTGGATGGCCGCAGCTGTACCTGGCAGTATTTCACCTGCTTGATGCATGCGGAGCCTCCAAAACCAGCATGACCTCGAGTCTTTACGCGGATGGCAAAAGGTATGAGTGCGCTTAGACACTTGTATGGCGAGGTCATGTCTATCCAGGATCTGGCCGACGTTTCGTCCGATTGCCGGGTGCTGCGAATAGCTTTCTCATCTCCAGAGCAAGTCCGCTCTCGGCGCGTGGTGACGCGTTCGCGCTTTCGCCCGACCGGAAAATATCCCAGCTGGAAGATGGAGAGGATGCTGCAGTGGGAATCGATGAATGAGCTCCATGCATTCCGCCTGCTGGATTGTGAACCGAGGGTCACGGCCTTCACCGAGCAACCTTGCGAGATCGTTTATGTCGATGGGCGCGAAACCAGACGCCACTATCCAGACATTTACGCCGAAGTAGACGGTAACCGGGAGCTTTGGGAGGTGAAAGCGGAGTGCGAGGCTGCGCAAAGTGAAGTCGCAACCCGGACCGAGCTGTTGACAAGCGGCCTACAACGTTACGGCTTCACCTATCGAGTCGTGCTGGACCCCGAACTGGCTAGGCAGCCCAGACTCGACAACGCGAATACCCTTCTGCGTTACGGCCGACGTACGGCAAGTGATAACGAACGTGAATACGTGCGCCTGGCTTTGAAGAGTAGGGGCCACCTCAGCTGGTCCGAGGTCTGCCGAGGCGTCTTCGGCACTCACAGCCGGGAGATCGTTTGCCATCTCGTGCTCGGGGGTGTGCTGAGCTTCGATGTGGATTCACCTTTAGGCCCGAGTACACAGTTTTTTGAAGGGAGGAACCACTGATATGGGAACCGCAGCTTTCGAACGAGACGCCGTCGTCGAAATCGATGGTGAGAAATACCGCATGCTACGAAAAGTGTCAAACACGTGCTGGCAACTTGAGCACAGCAGAACAGCTCGCATCTCTGAGTTGGAACAGGAGGAACTGCTCAGAATGTACGCCGATCGCACGCTCAGATTCGCGAACGGTGTTGGGGAAACAGTGTGCCGAAAAGCTCACATCGAAATATCGGAAACGGCGAAATTGCGCCGTCTGTACGTCCTCGCTGCCCTGAAAACGGATACCCTCAACGATCTCAAGGAAGCCATCTCGAAGGTGTGGCGTAAGACAAACAGGCCCGACCAACCACCCGGGACCAAGAGTGTGTATCGCTGGAAGAAGCGGTTCCAGGAGTCAGGTTGGGACATTCGGGCGCTTGAGGACGTGCAGCGGACCGGGAACAGGACCAAGCGTTTCCCCTCCGAGGTGCTGGAGATATGCGAGCAGTCGGTCGACGCGGTGTACATGAGGAGGGAACGGAAGCACCTGCAGGACGTGGTCGACCAGGCCATTGTCAAAGTCCGCGAAGAAAACCGAATGCGTCCCGCAGATATGGCACTGCCGCTTCCGACACGACGACTGGTAAAGCGGCTAGTGGAAGACATTCCGGCATTCGACCGGCACACGGCCCGGTACGGGCATGATGCGACGCTGCGACGCTTCCGCTCGGTCGAAGGGCACCGTGTGACCCGCGAACCCCTGGAGCGAGCGGAAATCGATCACACCAATCTGGACCTGTTCGCCATTGACGATGAGACCCTACTACCCCTCGGGAGACCATGGTTCTCGGCCTGTGAAGATGACTACACACGTTGCATTCTGGGTATGTTCGTGGGTTTCATTCCACCGAGCTTCTTGACGGTTTCGCTTTGCCTGAAAGATGCCTTCCGCCCAAAGACCTGGCTGAAACAGGCTTATCCCGATATCCATTCGGACTGGCCCGCTCATGGAGTCATGCGGGAACTCGTGCTGGATAACGGTCCCGAGTTTCATAGCGACAGCCTGGAACAGGTATGCCTTTTTAACGGCATCGAGATGCATTACGCCCCGCGCAAAACTCCTTGGTTCAAGGGAAAGATCGAGCGCTTCTTTGGAACCCTGAATGAAGGTGTGGCCCATGGCACGCCGGGAACTTCATTCAACAACATCTTCGAGAAGGGCGACTACGATCCGGCGAGGCACGCGATTGTGACGTTCTCCACCTTGAAGAGGGTCGTTCGCAAGTGGCTGGCGGACGTTTACCACCAGAAACCTCATCGCGCTTTGGGAATTTCGCCCGCCGGAATGTGGAACTCCAGCATCAAGCCAGAGGACATTCGAGTTCCCGAGGATCCGGCAGTTCTGGATGTAGTTATGGGCCGCCGGTACCAGCGAGCGCTGACCCACAAAGGCGTCGAGTTCCAGGGACTCTACTACAACTCGCCCGACCTGCATGAACTGCGCTGCCGGAAAGGCAATGAACTGCCGGTAGAGATCCGGGTGGACGAGAGCGACTTGGGGCACATTTTCGTCCTATCACCGAAGGACAAGGAAGTTTTTGCGGTACCCGCCCTGCGACGCGACTACGCGACAGGGATTGGCCTATTCCAGCACAGGGTGATTCGCCACTACCAGAAACGACACGCAAGTCTGGAACCAGGTCCCGACGGATGGCTGCAGGCCAAAGAAGAGATCGTCGAGATTATCGAGAGTGAAACGCGGCTGAAGCGGAAGCGATCGAACAAGCGGGTTGCCCGTTGGGGAGATTCCAAGTCGCTTGGCGTTCAGACAGAGTGGGACGGCAGTTCAGTTCCAAGCCAAACTCTGCCAACTTCTGTCGCCACCGGCACAGAGTGCCTAAGGGAAGCCCTCGAGGAACGCGCCTCGAAGGTGAAAGTCCTCCCGGTCACGATCCAGGATAGGTGATGTATGAACAGTCTCGCCAGCCTAGTCGACCGCACCCTGGTTTCCCATGCGCCTTTTCAAGCGGCAGTTCGGGAAATCGAAATCTGTTTTGAATTTGCACGGGAAGCATCGGAGCCGATATGCGTTGCACTCATCGGGCCATCGCGCACGGGAAAATCACGGGTGCTGGACGTTTGCGAGCGGCAGCATCCCAAGGTCCGTCGTGAGGATGGAATGTACGTTCCCATCCTGCGCGTGACCACCCCATCGAAGCCGACCGTAAAAGGTCTTGCCGAAGTCTTGTTGGAGGGAATGGGAGCGGCAGACGCGACCCGCGGCACCGAGAACGAAAGAACCCGGCGGGTGAAGTACCTGATGCGCAACACGGGAACCCGAATGCTGATGATCGATGAGTTTCAGCATTTCTTCGACAAGGGGACGAAACTGATCATGCACCACGTCGCCGACTGGCTCAAGATTCTGGTGGACGAAACCCGTTGTGCGCTGGTGGTCGCCGGGCTCCCATCCTGCCAGACCGTCATCGATTCCAACGAGCAATTGGCAGGACGGTTTCACGCACCCATCCTGATGCCGCGATTCTCGTGGCAAGACGTGGAACAACGGGAAGAGTTTATCGGGATTTTGCAGGCCTTCCACCAGGTCCTGAGTCAGCACTTTCAGACGCCCGAGTTCCAGCGGGAGGCTATGGCGTTCAGGTTCTACTGCGCCACCGGAGGGCTAATTGGATACCTGACGAAGATCTTGCGGCGATCGGTGTGGCACGCGGTTGCGTCGGAGAGAAAGGAGATCACGCTTGAAGACCTGTGCGATGCCCACGAGAAGGCCGTGTGGTGTGGACGGCTCCCACAGCGCCTTCCAAGACCCTTCGGACGCAACTTCAGACTCATACCGACCGTTGACCTGTTGACAGAGGTGAGCCTCATTGGAACCGTCCACGTACCTGCGGACGAGTCCGATATTCCTCCGGCGAAGCCCGCGACATCCGACCGCCGCAAGCCTGGAGGCGAGTCGGCGGCTGCATGGCTGGTGGCGCGATGACCTCTCCGCTCCTGGTGCGCCACCCCGCTCCTTTCCCAACTGAAAGCCTGGTCGGCTACGTCTTGCGACTGAGCGAGGAGAATGGCTATACGACGCCATGGAGCCTGTTTCTGCTTGCACAGATCAGGCAGCACGAGGCAAGGTCCACCGGCATGAAGGTGGCGAAGCTTGCGCTAGTATCGAATCGGTCTCAGAACGAACTGCAGTCTATTTCCTACCGATGGCCAGGCGATCGCCCGAGGTGCTGTCGTTTGCTTGGGCATTTGCTCATACCATGGGAGTTGGATGTAACCCGGCCCAAACTGTGTACGGAATGCGTCGCCGAGAAGGGATTCATTGAAGCTCACTTTGAACTCGCGCTCATGACTGGATGCCCTGTACACAGCAGGTCACTGCTTTCCCGCTGCCCCGGGTGCATGAAGCCATTGCGCTGGTTCCGGCCAGGGTTGCTCGAATGTCGGTGTGGCAGAAGTCTGCGGAACGTCAATCTGCCCGCGATCTCTCGGGCTGAGACCGATTTGCTCGACATCATCAGACGAAAAACACTCGGCCTCGCAGTCGGCCGGGACTATGCGTCGGGACTCCCTGGTTCCTATCTCGAAGTCATGAGTCTCCAGCCACTGCTGTCATTGGTCGGGATGCTGGGACGGCGCCGCATGGTGGTCGACAACGATGCCGACCGAAGGAACTCTCAGCAAATCGTTTTCGCGGCCGCTAGTGTCCTCGCTGACTGGCCGAATAACTTCTTCCGGCTCCTTCGCGAAATCACAGAAGAAATGCCGACGGACTCTTCGGCAGGAGTGGTACGCGGCAGGCTTAGTGGAATCTATCGTTCACTGTTTAGCCTCAGAGGGATCTTGCCGGCAGCGCAGGGCGACTTTCTGAGGATTGCGTTCTTTGGTTTCATCAGGGATGACTGGAAACCTGCCTTTATTGACCAGAAACTGATGCGGCGCTTAGGAACAGACCAGTCCGAACGGTTCATATCGAGAGCCGCGTTTGCTCGACGGTACGGCATCGACACGAGAGCGGCGGCTCGTTTTGTGGAAGACCAAGGAGTCCCGTACAAGACGTTCCGATGGGGGAAGTCGGAACGCAAGTTAATTGACAGCATGGCAGCAAGGCCCTCCCCCACAGTCCCGGGCAGGATCTATAGGCTGCGACAGGCGGCTGCAATGATCGGGATCTCCGTCGGCTTGCTAAAACGCCTGAAATCGAATGGCGATTTTGAAGTCAACCACCAGTTCAGAACGAAACCGGGGTTTCATGAGTTAGACATTGAGGCATTCATTCAGAAACTGAAAAGGCTAGCACCTGCTATAAACCCAGAGGATCTGCCGTCGCCCAACTATGTCCGTTTCGCAATCGTCGCGAGCGGATGGTACGGTTCCGTCGAGGCCAAGGCAAACATCGTCCGAGCCGTGTTGTCAAGAGAGTTGCCCATCGTTGGCAACGCCGACGGAACGGTTGCAGGAATGCTGGTGTCGTACGACGGATTCCAGCGTTTGGCGCACGACGAACGGGCGCGTGCAAACGGAGATACCAGAAGCATAGCCGAGGCCGCTCGCCAGCTGGAATGTAATACCAGGTCCGTCCGGCGATTGGTTGAATTGGAGTGGCTAAGAGCCAGCCAAGCTTCAAAAGCCTTCCGGGTAACGGAGGAGTCGATCGCTGAATTCAAGAAGCGGTATGTCTCTCTTGTATCAATCGCAAGAACGACCAACAGTGCCTCGTGGGCGCTCCAGAACATCTGCAAGAGATGCAACCTCCCAATGCTAGTTGCAAGGCAGTCGGGCAAGAAGAGCAGCCAGGCGTTCATTCGCGCAGAGCAGAGGCAGGAGCTGCTCTGCTTGCGGTCGGGCAGAAGTCAAGTCGCTATCAGCTGAGGGAGTACTGTGAGCAAAAGACCCACCGTCGCAAGCGGTTGGAGCGGACTGTCTTTTTCGCGGACCCTCCTTGCACGGGCCTTCGCACATGTACACAGAAGAAAGTTGTGGACGATTCGGCTGCGCTCGTCCAGAATCGCCAAATCGGACGCATGCCGGTAATCTCTCGGAGGACGCTCTTCATGACGAATGATATGCATCAAAACCCAAGGCTTGTTCCTCACAAACATATGAGCGAGTTCTGGTCTGGCGACTTGGGACTTACTCTCATAACTATCTCCCTTGTCATTCTCATCTTCGTAATAACGCCTCTTCGCGAGGCGGGGCTGCGTGGCCGTCTTTTCTTCGAGCCCGTTGTGGTCGGGCTGATGGTTTTCGGCGCACTGAGCGTAAAGGAAAGTCACCTTGCCAAGGCTTTCGTGGTCGCCGTCGTCCTCGTTTGTGCGACGGTTTTGGTGGCCGGTCGCCTCCATCCGACGCCGTTTCTTCATCAGTTGGGAAGCGCTTTCGTCACCGGCACGCTGCTTCTCTATGTCCGCGTTGTGTTGCTCGTGATGTTCCGCGTAGGCCCGGTAACCTGGAGCCGCATCCAGGGTGGAATATGCGCCTATCTTCTTCTTGGCATGGCTTGGGCTTCCGCCTATCAATTGGTTGAGCAACTCCTCCCAGGCTCTTTCTACTTCGTTACCGCGCCAACGGATATGGACCAACTCACGTCGAAGCTTACCTATTTCAGTTTTGCCACGCTTACCACCGTCGGCAGCACAATCGCCCCAGTGCATCCGTTCGCGCGCTCGCTCACCATAGCTGAAGCCATCGTCGGCCAGCTTTTTCCCGCAACCCTCATCGGCGCCCTCGTGGCCATGGCCATGCAGTCCCGCAGCAAATCCTGAGGTCGCGTGCGCCTCCTCGTGCGTGCGTGTTAGTTAGTGTCGTCGTGCATGTCACGGTCTCGGGGACGAGGTAGTTAGTGGACGCCCGCTCAGCCTTTCAGACAGATGCGGTGTCCTTATCTGACTCTGACTTCAATTGCCCACAGGGTAATTCGGAAACTTCGAACCGGCCATGCATAGTGGATCAAGCTTGTCCTAATTTGATTTGGAGATGGTGGATCACGGCCAGTTGAGGATTTGTGAAGGTTGCATGGATGTCCAGGTACAGCGGAGCGAGGATCGATGCGAGATTCTGGGTAAGGGTGATCATGTCGAAGAGCGGAGGAGGAATTGGCAGACCGACTGTTGCGTAATGCCTTTGAATCTCCTGCCGTAGTCTCGTGGCAGATTCCGCGATGTCAGGTGCTGTGCCGGAACCTTTTCCGCTGACGTCGTCGGCCATTGCGCGCGCGACCAGCGCCATGTCGTTTTCGAAGACAGCCTCAGCTTCGGCGATCGGCTGCGGTAGTTCTGAGAACGTCATCTCGAAAAGGTATTGCAAAAACGTGACCTGCACCTGGAGCAGGATACCCAGCGTGGGTTGCCAACGCCTGAAGTCGTCACGAATCGCAAGCTTTCGTTCGCGCGAAGGTCCGAACTCAAAAATTACTGCGTCGGACTGCGCCTTCACCACATTGAATCCGTCATTGATCTGATCGCGTAACTGAAGGACCCTGCTGGCTGCTTCCTTGCAGTCGTCTTTCCGCGATTGTTCGATGAGCTCGGCCAGCAGGCGCAGATTGCGAGCAAATGCCTCCTGCATCTCCTGGAGAGCATCTCTCACCCACAGTCGATCGAAGACGAGCCACATGCACACGAGGCCGAGCAGTACGCCGACGACGCGATCGCGGGCGATGGCCAGGGAACTCTGTATGGCGAATTCCTGCAGATTGATGAGGTAGAAAGCCAGGGCAAGCTGCACGCCAAGGTAGGAGAGCCTCGGCGTCGCAGTTGCGATCCAGGCAGAAATTGCAGTGACTACTGCAAACAAGACCGTGAATCCCATGATGGAATCAAGATAGGGAAGCACGAACACCTGTGCGCCCATGCCGAAAACGAAGCCGCCGATGATCGCTCCTCCAAGTCGAAGAAATTGCTTTTGCCGTGCCGCACCAATCGTCGATAGTGCCGTGATAATGCAGGTTGCAACCGCGGTGCTGAGACCCGGCCAATCGACTGCTGTGTAAATGGCGTAGGCGAGCAAAGTTGCCAGCGCGCCGCGCACTGCGGATTTGAGGTGGTCGAGATTAGAGAAGGCATCGGGAACCAGCAGTCGCTGCCGTACTTCCATGTCCAATGGCGGCGGGAGCAACATTTCCTCCACGCTCCCGGAGCCGGAAAATGCGTGCGGTATCAGCGCCACCGTTCTCTCCATCTCCGAGAGAAGAGGTAAATCTGAAGGCTGAACCTGGCTGGATATGTCGATTGTGCGCGGCAGTTGGCGTTGCCGCAAATTACGGCTAAACTCCGAGATTTGATCCGCGAGGCGCAAGCATCGCTCGCGATCTGCCCCCTGAAGAGCGGCGGACTGGTTAGAACGAAGAATCCGCAGGCTGGCGGCAAGGTCGACCAGACGCCCCAACAGGGCAACCGCTATGTTCATCTGCGCGATGACCCGCGGTGGGTACCCGGAGCGGAGCAACTGCCGTCGCGCCCGGGAAGTGCCAAGAGCTGAATAGAGGGAAATCTCTCTTTCCAGCTTGCCGCCGACTGGAAGGCCGTCGGCAATCTGCCGCAGGATCTCTTCGACCGCCTGCAGCCTGCTCTCAATGGCCTGTGTCAGATCGGTAATGGGATGCACGTGACGGAAGACGTACTCAACCGCAACCGTCACGGCCGAGCCAAGAACAACGGAAAAGCCCACCCACAGCGTGTTCTCCGTACGCTGGTTGACCGTGAGCAAGGTTTCATCCCACAGCGGAATCGCGGCGGCAAGCGTAAAGCCGAAGCCAACGGCGGTAGCGTAATCAGGAATAATCCGGACCAGATAGAACGCCAGGAAGAGCGAAATCGCGATCCATAGAAAGTGAGTGACCGGGTCGTCAACCATCGTCATGATGCCGACTATCGTGTAAAGCGTGGCGGCCGCGTAGATGACCACCGTTCGGATGCCGGCGCGGAAAGTCGCTGTGGGATTTTCACGGCTGAGAAAGAGTGTGTAAATGGCGGCAAGGAACCCGTACGGGATACGAAAGGTCATCACCAGCACCATGGTGATGGTGGCTGCAATGGTGATGCGGCCCACTACCCAGGTGCGCCCTGGGTATGGGGCGAGTTCAGTCTTGAGAAATTGCCAGAACCATGCGCCGGCATCGTCCAGCGCTTTGGACCGCGCGACCGCGGGCAGCGCCTGGTCCTGGGACGACATGCTACGGCGTCCTTCCGGAGCGAGCGGATCGAATGACCACGACCGCCGATTCGCTCAGACGAAACGGCTCGGTCTCCGACACTTGGATGCGCACGCGGACTGGAAAACGCGTGGCCAGGTGAACCCAGTTAAGCGATCGTTGCACATCGGGCAGTCCGGGCGTGAACGAGCCAACCAGAGTTGAATCCGGCTGCACGCCAAAGCCAACGCTGTCCACTATTCCCTCGTAGCGGACATTAGGGCGTGAGAGTACGTACACATCGGCATGCATACCTGGTTTGATGTGCCGGAGCTGGGTTTCGCGAAAGTTTGCCACTGCCCACCAAGTCCGCGTGTCGATCAGCGTGAAGACCTGCTGGCCTGTGTGCGCGTATGCACCCTGGGAGATGGTTAGATTTGTCACCCGTGCGTCGAACGGCGCATAAACACGGCAATTGTTCAGGTTGTATTCGGCGGTGCGAATGTTGGCGGCTTTGCCCTCGCGTTGCGCGCTTAGCGGTTCAAGCGTTAACACGCTGTGTTGCGACTGGGCCAGCTGGGCATGGCTTTGTTGCATCACAGCCTTCGCCTGTTCGTATTGGGCTCTGGCCGACAGCACTTGCGCCTGGGCCAGCGCCACTTGCGAACGCGCCTGGTCTACTGCTTGCTGCCGCGCTGTTACCGCCGTTCTAGCCTGATCCACCTGGTCCACGGTGACGAACTGCTTGGCAAGCAGCGGCTCAATGCGATGAAAATTGTTGGATGTATACAGGAGTTCCGCCTGGGCGCGATCCAGTTCCGCCTTGGCACTGGCGACGTTGGCTTGCGCTTCGTTGACCGCTGCCGCGGCACGATCGACATTCGCTGCGGCGCTGTCAGTATTCGCCCGTGCGGCGCCGACCGCACTCTCTTGCGATGCTATCGTCCGGCTTTCGTCAACGATTTGGCCCTCGAGTGTGTTCAGATCGGATCGCGCTCGCTGCAACGCATATTCATAGGGACGGGGATCAATCTCAAAGAGCAGCCCGCCTTGTTTCACGAAGGCATTGTCCTGGACGGCGAGCGTGGTGATCGGACCATCGACTTGGGGAGCGATACCGATGAAATTGGCAAACACCTCCGCGTCATCGGTGCGAGGTTACAGAGTGGTCTCGTATATCACCAGTAGCCCTGTGATGAGCGCGGCGGCGGGAATCGCCAGGCTCACTATTTTTCCAAGGCGTTTCCGCTGAACAGGAGTGTCGATTTCAGGCATGGCATCTCTATTCGGTTCAGCTGAAGAACAGCAGCCAGATTGAAAATGTGAAAAACGCGGCCAGACAGGGGTATATCAGGATCAGCGGTGAAAGCTCCTGTTCAAAATTGGCGCGCACAAACAGAATCCGCACCGCGACGGTCAGAAGAATGCCAATAACTCCGCACAGAATCCAAGCCGGAAAGAACGACCCGAGAATATTGAAAGTCGGCGCCCGAGAACACCCCGTCGCCGGGAACGTTGCTACGGCACCAGCGGCGATTGCCCTCAGCCGCAATCCGGACGCATTGGAGGATGCCTGTGATTTCGTCTTCATCTCACGGAGTTTTCGCATAAAGTAAATCGCCGGTTTGATAAGCCAGAGCAGCCAATCCGGTTAAGAGTCGGGTCCGCGCCGTGACGTCTGCGGTTCGTGCTTCTGCCAGGGTACGCTGCGCCGACACAACGTCGATCTGGCTGCGCACTCCGTAGTTGTAGGACTCTAACGCCGCTTTGTAAGACTCCGTTGCGGCCTCCAGCAGCGCCGCCGCAGCTTTTTGTTGACGAAGCGCGGTGCGGGCGGTCGAGTACGCCGACCACACCTGGTTTTCCACTTGATCACGAATCGAGTCAACCGTCGCGGCAGCCTGTTTCTGATTCGCTTGCGCTCTGGCCAGACGTTTTTCCCTGGCCAATCCATCAAACAACGTCCACGTTAAAGAGAGCTGCGCGTCCCAAGCTTCCTGGGTTGGGGCATAGACTCCGGTCAGTTGCTCCTGCTGTCCGTAGGAACGGGCGAGACCAGCCTGGCCGTCGATGCTTAGCTTGGGAAAATATGCCTTGCCTGCCGCTTTCGCTTCCGCCCCCGCGGCACGAAGTTCGGCAACCCGTTGCATCAGATCGGGCCGTTGTGAAAGCGCCTTGTCGATGTACGTCTCGACCGTCTCGGCGATGCTATCCGGCATCTTGATGTTCTGGATGCTCTCCACTTGAAACGGGATCGTTGGCGAAATGCCAAGAGCAGTCGACAGATCGCCGTGCGCAATCTCAGTTGCCCCAATGGCTGCCTGCAGATCGTAATCGGCTTGCGCCGCTGCGCTGCGTGTTTCCAGCACATCGGGTAAGGTTGCCAGCCCGTTCTGGAGCCGGGCCTCGGCCGCTTGCTGCACCGTCTGTGCGTTCTTCAGGTTCGCTTCAGCGGCATCCTGCCGTCCCTTGCTGTCGAGCAACCGATAGTAAGCTTCCATAACCTGAAAGATGATTTTGCGGTGCGTGTCATTGAACTGAAAATTAGCAGCCAGAAGATTGCTCCGGCTGACCGCTATCTCCTGCGAGCGCTGGCCGAAGTCAAAGATAATGTAATCGAGACGAAAAACTGGAGAATAAGTCTCGACCGTTTGCCGCTGAAAGTTGGGGCCGAAGAAAATGTCCGTCCGCGTACTTCCCGCCAGGACCGCGGCCGCCAGAGTCGGATACAGGGTGGATTGGGCGATTCCCAAATCGCTAGCTCGTGCCTTGGCGTTTTCCCAAGCCACGCGAGTCTCTGGATTATTCTCTTCTGCGATGCTTACCAATTCGGACAAGCTGTAATTCTTGGTCAGATCAAGGATGGGTACCGGAGCCAGGCGCGGAGGCGCTTTGAGAGGTTGCTTCGCCAGGGAAGCGTCCCAAGGATGGTCGGGAACTGGCGGCGCTTTCTGGGCGTATGAGATGCCTCCAGCAACCAGCATGCAGAGCATGATGACTGTTCGTCCTCGAAAACGAGACATTCGTTAGCCGGGATGCCGCTACGCGGCCGCTTCTTGAAAGTAACGGGATGATAACACGCCGGGCTCTGTTGGTTCCGCATGGCCGGCGCGCATGCGGGTTGGGAACGTCCATTTCCAGACGTCTGTTCAGCAAGATTCTCGTAAGGCTTATTAATCCCGCGATCTCAAGCACATTTCGTAGATCTCCCGACCGAAGTAAGTCTGGATTGATCGAAATCCATCGCGACCGGTGCGTATTCCAGTCCGTTAACTGCTCGACCATGTTCAAAACCGTCTGGTCTGGAGGTCCGTCGACCGTGGCCCCGGCACAGCGGAGATGCTTGAGGGCTGGACGCCGGTTCATTTCTAATAAGCCTTTTTCCTTAAGGTATTTCTGGCTGCTTTTGTTGCAATTCCGCCCGTGCATTGCGGACGAGCGGCTCGCACAAAGCAGCCAGAAACATGCCGTCAATTTACTCCACTGGCGTCCACCCCTGATCCGGGTTGTAACTGTTAATCGATGCCGCGATGTCTGCTGTCATGGGCCCCAGATCTTTCTGATAGACAACTCCTTCACGGCTCAGCATGAACGTCATGATGCCGGAGTCTCCATAGATGACCGGACTGGCCAGGACCGCGAACCCACCCGTCGTCTTCCCGTCAACGATGTAGCTCTTGCCTCCGCCCGGTGCCGCGTTTCCCTGGGCGGTGAGGACGCGGAAAGAATAGCCATCGAAGATCGGCGCCGCGCCCTGTGGTGTTGAGATAATGACGCCTTTCGGAAAGTCATTCAGACGGCCGAGAGGACTCGAGAGCTGGTCTGCGGGAGCCTCCCAATACAGTCCGTCCTGCTTTCCTGGGCTACTGAGGATCTTCTGTGCGTATTGGCCGGCAGGGCTGCCGTGGTGTGCGCGCTGGAAGTATAGGTCTTGCGCATTGCCGATGGCTGAGAGGGCATCTATTGCCAGCAGTTCGTTCTTCCCGATGCGGCGCGCCAGAATTTCTTCTTCCCCGGCCGGCGTATCGAAATACCATCTGGACGATGAGTCCTGCGCCAGAGGTATGGGATAGGGATAGTTGTCGGCTCCGATGTAGAGTGCCTGACTGCCGTCCGTCATCGTGACCCAGCGATGCTTCTGGTCATACTTGGCGATGAAGGAAGCAATCGCCTGTTTGTCTTCCCCAGCATCTCCGGAAGATAGAATTGCCTTCGAATCCGGGCCCAGAACGCGGGCAAGCGCACCCTCGTCGTCGGTCTGCGCTGCTGCGCGCAATGCCTGTCCGGCCTCTGCTGGGGTTGTGAAGGTCGCTTGTGACTCAGCTTCTGCTGCCGCGTCGGCCGACTTTCCAGCGTATCCCAGGATGACGAACAGGATCGCCAGCAGAAGTACGGGAGCCACCAGCCGGGTTTTCAACTTCATCGAATATTTTGCTTGCGGTTTCATATTTTCTACCTCTTTGTTCTTTCGCTGAAAGTTATTTTGAGATCGTGTAGGCCCAGCGTTTGAGTGGGCGTTTAGCGCCGCCGTTCGCCACCGCCGTTGTGAGCGGGTTGCGAGTGCATCGCCGGTCTCCGCATGGCTGCCCTCTGCGTGCCGCTCGGATGCATGCTGGCGTGGCCACGATTGGACTCAGCGCGGGCCGAGCGACCGTTTCCACTCATGGGGGAGCGGCTCTGCCCGCCGGCCCGACGGTTGTTGTCCGTACGGTTTGCGCCCATCAGTTGGCCACCGTTGTTGCCCTGGCGGGCGTCATCCGCCTGAGCCGTATGCTGCACGCCGCCGTTGCCGCCGATCAGGCCGTGATTGCCGTTTTGTCCGCCGTTCGGCTGATCAGCCGGCTTCGTGCCGGACGCATCGTTGTGCCACCCGCCATCGGGACCATAATAGCCGTTTGGGTGGTACGCGCCGTTCGGGCCATAGTGCGTGTCGGTGCTTGGATGATAGCCAGGATCGGGATGATAGGTGCCGTTCTTGTCGTAATACCCGGGATTCTCCGTGCCGGTCGCACCGCCCGCATGGTTGACGTCCGGGTGCCAGCCACCATCAGGGCCGTAGTAGCCGTTCGCGCGGTACTGGCCGTTCGGACCGTAGTGCGTCTCGGTGCCGGGACGGTAGTTCGCGTCGGGGTGATACGTGCCGTTGGAGGCATAATACGCGTGGTTTTGCGTTCCGGCCGCTCCGTTTGCCCAGGGACGATAGCCGTTGTAGTTTGTATTGTTCCAGATGTGGTTATTGATATAGGTGTTGTTGTTGTAAATGATGGTGGAAGCGCCGCCACCGCCCCAGTTCACGTTCCAGGCATGCCAGCCCCAGCCGCCGCCGAAGGCAGCCCCAACCGTGATTCCGGATCCAAAGTAGACACCAACCGCGGCCACGGGTACCGGCGGAGGCACGTAGAGTGGCACCGCGATGGGCGCGCCGTAAACCACAGCCGGGTCGTATTGCGGAACGTAGACGACCTGGGGATTCGCAGGTTGAATCACGATTGTATTGGGAGATGGTTGAGTGACGGTGATCTGAGTGGTGGACTGCAGCGTACCCGTCGCTTGCGCTTTGGCGCGCATGGTTTGCACAGCTGCCATCACATCCGCCTGTTGATTCGCGAATGCCTGTCCCAGGCTCGATGTCCAGGAGAGGTTATGCGCCAAGTTATCCAGCACGGAAGGAAACTGCGTCAAAGCCTTGACGCTGGGGTCCCAAGGTTGCTGGTCTACGGCCTGCGCGAGCGCTGCGCCAGTCAGGCCTTTGTTCTGTGCCAGCCAGTCGTCTGCGTATGTGACCTGGTCGGGATTCGTAGAAGCTGCCAGCACCTGTGCCACCAGAGCATCGGGGTAGAGCGCGATGGGGGCGACCAGAGCGTCGAGCTGCGCTGGCGACAATGGCGCGGGTGTTTGCGCGGAGCTGGCAAGCGTGGCGGAATCAGTCGCCGGTGGTGCAGTAGGTTGAGGCACGGGCGCCGCAGCGGGCGCCGGAGGTACTAAGACCGGCTGGGACGCGTAGACCGTTCCCGTTGGCGGATCCGCCACCGATGCTGCCGCCGGGCGTACAGCCTGCCACGGGGCATGCTTGCCGTGAAGCCCATAAGTTCCCGACATCTCATTTCCGCTAACCTGTCCCCAAAAGTTGAGCACATTGCGAGTCACCGTACTGAATCGGATGTGATGCCCGTTGATCTGACCTTGAATCGGACCGGACTGATCGGGACCTTCGAAGTGTCCCGTGAGGCTGTTGCCGTATTGCTCGATTTGAACATGCTTCACGACCGTCTCGCCGGTTTTGATGCTCGTTGAGTAAATCGTCCAGTTGCCTTCCACGTTGTCAGGCGGTTGCTGGGCCAACATCGGTGCGCAAAGCATCAGCCAAAGGAAAGCCAACCCGGCCACACTTAGCGTCGCTTTCATTCTTTTCATGACATCCTCCTCATTAGTTTGGCGGGCACGCTGTCCGAGCCGAAGCATCACGGTTCGGCAATTCACTTCGTTGCTCTTAACCGGCTGCGTGCTCATCGCTTCCATGGCGATACTATGCGGCATTTACGCCAGGACCCACATCACGAGATAGCAGGTTTTTTCACTAACGCTGCTGGGGATGCGTGGACATACCACTATCGGGTAAGACAGAAGGCACCCGTGGATGCACCAGAAAGTAACGGAAGTCGAGGAATGGTGATCGATCGGAGAAATTGTGGCGCTGGCCGCAAGCAACCAGCGCCACTGGTTATGGTTGGACTTGAAACTTAGCCCACCGTGTTCATTCCTACTGACCGGTTCCAGTGAGCGTGATCAACTGCGTCGCTGGATTGCGATTCAGCGAGTTGTCTTTCCCTTCGGCTGTGCCCTGGATCGCTCCGGTCGTGGTCGGCGTGAAGCTGATGCTCAGGTTGCAGCTTGTGCCCGGCGCCAGCGAGAAGGTGCTGGTGCAATCCGGGGGCGTGCCGGAGCCTGCTACCTGCTCGAAGTTTGGCGGCATGCTGAATCCGCCTTCGAGGGCATTCAATTGCTGATTGCCCACATTCTCCGCCGTGATCGACAGCGGGTTGGAGGCTTGGTTTACCGGAGTCGTAGGGAAATTCAGCACTGGCGGCTGCGAGCGCTGGACCTCCACGACCTGGTTTTGGTTGGTAGCCGCGATGAAGAGATCGCCCGCTCCATCCAGAGCGATGCCGTATGCATAAGACGCTGTGGCTACCGTCGTCGGCGAGCCACCAGCGGCCGGGACCTCCTCTACTCCGCTCTCGTTCAGGATAAAGACGTTCCCTGCGGCATCGACGGCCACAGCGTTGGGATAAGCAAGCCCGCTGGCAATGGTAGTCTGCGCGCCTCCGCCGGTCGGGATCTTTACCACGCGAGCGTTCCCGTTATCCACAATGAAGAGGTTGCCCGAGGAATCCAGAGCCACACCCAAGGGGTTGTTCAGTCCTGTGGCCAGCTCGAGCTGGGTGCCGCTGTTAGCCAAAACCTCTAACACCTGGTTGTGGCAGAAGTCCGGGATGAAGACATCGCCCACTCCATCCACGGCAACACCCCATGCGCAAACCCCTGTGGCCACCGTGCTCGCGGAGCCACTGGGCGTAATCTTTAGCACCTGGGTGCTACCCAGATCGGCGACGAACAGATTACCCGCTCCATCCACCGCCACGGCGGTCCCGTTGGACAGCCCAGAGTACAGTACCTGCTGGGTGCCGTTTGAGTTCCCACGGATCTCCACCAGTTCGTGGGAAGTAGCAATGAATATATCGCCGGCTGCGTCCACGGCTACGCCGTCGGGCAAGTTCAGACTAGCCACATTTTTCGACGTGCCCTGGTCGAAGGCAATCTGCGGTCCTTGTCCGACGCCATACAACATGGTCGACGCCGCCAAAGTGCCGTCGGCTCTCGTGATCTGGAGAACGCCGGTACGGAGCCCGGGATATTTGGGCGAGAATTTTACGCTGACGGTGCAAGTCGAACCCGCCGTCAGCGACCCGGGGCAGGTACTGCCGGCCAGGGTTAAGTCGAGGCTTGGCGAATTCGAACCTTGGGTCAGCACTTTTATGTGGCCCAAGTTGCCACTGGCCGTGACGGCATAGGTCAGGGTCACAGTTGTCCCGCAGTTCGAGCTGCAAACACTCACGGCTCCGAGATTCGCCGATATGATCGAGCCCTTTAACACGTGGTTGGTCTGCTGGTCCGACACGAAGAGATCGCCGGCTCCGTCCACCGCAATAACAGTAGAGGCCACCCCGGAAAGGACGGTGAATTGCTGACCACCCCCCGCCGGAAGCTCCACCACGCGATTGTTGCCCGTGTCCGCGATGAACAGGTTGCCATTTCCATCCACCGCCAGGCTGGTAGGACCATTGAGGCCGGCTCCGGCGAAGGTCCTCAGCTGGCCGCCGCCACCCTCAAATACCTGATTGCTGTTGGCACGCGAGAGGAAGACATCACCCTCTTTATCCGCGGCGATTCCCGATGGGGACGGGAAGTTGCCAACCAGGACGCTAAAATCTCCTTCGGCCGAAACCTCGTCCACCTGCCCAGCCCCCAGGTCTAAAACGTAAACGTTGCCCAAGCCGTCCACCGCCACCTGCGTAGGCGTGACGAAATTACTGCTGAGCGTAGTCTGGCTCCCGGAAGTCGCAATTTTCACCAGGCTGTTGGAGGTCGTGGTGGCATAGACGTTACCGGCTCCATCGACCGCCACGCCAATGGGCCACAGGCCGGTGGCGACCACAGACTGGGTTCCGTCAGGTGTTATCTTCACTATCCGCCCGTTGTTATCCGGACCGTAGATGTTTCCTGCTGCGTCGGTCGCTATCTGTCGAGCATTGGACAGACCAGAAGCCGCCACCGTGGTCGCAGGTTGGGCAAGGCTCAGGTTTACTTGCGCGCTGAGTACGGCTGGCAGCGACACCACCAGAGCTATGGCCAGCACCGAGAGCTTCAAAGTATGCGGAGCAAGACGCTTCAGGGTTGTTGATGTTTGCACAGTTGCATGCAGAATGCGGTTTACTTGAGTTTTCATGATCACGTTTACCATCCTTAGTTTTTGAATTACGAATGTCAGCACGAGATTTTGAGCCGCGACACACGGCGCATATGTTTCATATGCGCCCCGCAAACCGGTGTCGTTACAGCCATTAGTGCCAGCGACCATCCGATACGGTTACTATGCGGGCGCTAAGCAGAATGCGCATCACGAGATAAGAGGTTTTTTAGCTACCACTGCCGGGTAAATGCTGGGATAACGGAAATGGGGATACGTTGCGTACCACCACGGGTTTCATACTGAGGTACCACTATCAGGCGAGCCCGCAGAAATTCGGCGACGGTTGACAACTTTCGCATGGTTGGACGCTGCACTCGCGATCGCGAACTTCGGCGATAGCTGTTTGGTCCACCATCACCGAACTCGGCCCCCCGTGAAAAAAGCAACCAAATCATCGTCAAGAATGACTGCGTGAATTCGAGATTCCCGACCTATACTTGTGGCAAGTGAATCATGGTGTTTCCCACCGAGTTGCAGGGAATCTCGGGGGAAGATGCCAGTCACCCGGAAGGGCATCGCCAGATCAATGCGCATCTTGCGTTCAGGAAGGCTCGAAGGAGGTTTCCTCTCGGCATCCAGACTCTGTCTGTATCTGGTCCTTCTTTGTGTTCCCGCGGTCGCGCTGGATCCCAGCCGGCAAATTTCGCAATATGCCCACACCGCCTGGCGGGTTCAAGACGGAGTCTTCAGCGGTGCGCCGCATGCCATCACGCAGACTACGGATGGGTACCTGTGGATCGGCACGGAAGACGGATTAGTACGCTTTGATGGTGTGCGATTTGTGCCATGGATCGCGCCAGACGGCAAACGCCTGCCCAGCCCCCGCATTTATTCTCTGCTGGGTGGGAGCGATGGAAGCCTATGGATTGGCACCCGAATCGGCCTCGCCCGCTGGAAGAACGAGGAGTTGGTGGACTACTCGACGACACCCGGATTCGTCGAGGCCATTGTGCAAGATTCTAAGGGTACGGTCTGGATGACGCGTTCCCAGGTCCATGACGACAAAGGCCCGCTCTGCCAAGTTACAGATAGTACGCTTCATTGCTATGGTGCCTCTGACGGAGTCTCTTTTCCCTATGCTCAACCGCTGGCGCGCGACGACTTGGGAAATCTCTGGGTCGGCAGCTCGCTTGGGCTGTCCAGGTGGAAGCCCGGTTCGTTCAGCAATTACTTTCCCCAGGCGCTTCAGCGAGCGAAAGGTCTAAGTGGCGTCAGTGCCATCGCCGCGGGAAAAGGCGGGGCAATCTGGGTCGGCATGGAGCGGTCAGGGTCTGGCCTGGGACTACAACAGCTCGTAGGAGGAGCATGGAAGGACGTTGTGCTGCCGGGCATGGATGGTACGTCACTCGAAGTCACCGCATTGCTCACTGACCGCAACGGCGCGCTTTGGATTGGAACGACGAACCAGGGAATCTATCGGGTTTACGGAGGCAATGCGGACCACTTTAGTGGTGCGGACGGCTTGTCGAGCGACTCTGTGAACGGCTTCTATCAGGATCGGGAAGGCAACCTGTGGGTCATAACCTCCAGGGGCATTGACCGCTTTCACGACACTCGAGTCACTAGCTTCTCGATACGC
>Ga0181532_10001554_pt1 | contig 22128 bp, 15 predicted proteins | sample PEATcosm2014_Bin_33_FD_119768 | JGI IMG/M metagenome (GOLD analysis project Ga0181532, IMG submission 119768) | Peatland microbial communities from MTU Mesocosm Facility, Houghton, MI, USA - PEATcosm2014_Bin11_30_metaG | ecosystem: Environmental > Terrestrial > Soil > Wetlands > Peat | place... | reverse complement strand
TGTACCGCCACTTTATGAAGATACTGGTGATTGGTTCCGGAGCACGAGAGCACGCGCTGACCTGGAAGTTGCGCGAGAGTGGACTCATGGAGGAGATCTACTGCGCGCCGGGCAACGCCGGCATTGCGCAGGAAGCGGAATGCCGGCCCGTGGATGTCTCGAATCCGGCGCAGATTCTCGAGCTGGCGAATGAGCTTAAGGCGGACCTTACGGTCGTGGGCCCGGAAGCGCCGTTGGTGGCAGGCGTAGTAGATGAGTTCAAGCGGACAGGCAGGGTGATCATCGGCCCTACCCGTGCCGCCGCTCGGCTCGAGGGGAGCAAAATCTTTTCTAAACTGTTCATGCAACGGCAATCGATCCCCACCGCGGCATTCAAGGTGGCAGAAAGTTTCGAGCAGGCCGTCAAGGCGCTGCCGGAGTTTGGTTTGCCGGTCGTCATCAAGGCGGATGGATTGGCAGCGGGGAAGGGTGTCGTTATCGCTCACACCCGGGAAGAAGCCGAAAGAACTCTGGATGAGTTCATGCGCCAGCGGACTCTGGGCCCGGCGGGCGAGAAGGTCATCCTGGAAGAAGCGCTGAGGGGCGAAGAACTCTCCTTCATCGTGCTGACTGATGGGCGCGCTATCCTGCCTTTAGTCCCCACCCAGGATCACAAGGCTGTCTTTGACGACGACCAGGGCCCGAACACGGGCGGCATGGGCGCTTACAGCGACGATGCGATTCTGGATGAACCTCTGCGTGCTGAAATCATTCGGACCATCGTTGCTCCTACGCTGGTGGGGATGCAGGTGGAAGGCACGCCATACCACGGATTTCTTTACTGTGGCTTGATGTTGACCTCGCAAGGTCCCCAGCTTCTCGAGTACAATGTACGTATGGGCGACCCCGAGGCGCAGCCTATCGTCATGCGCCTCCGCTCGGACCTGGCGGAGTTACTCGTGGCGCTGAGCGAAGATCGCCTTGCGACGCTTGAACCGCACTGGAGCCCGAATCCTTCGGTATGCGTGGTGCTTGCGTCGAGAGGCTATCCGGGCAAGCCGGAAGTGGGCAAAGGCATCACCGGAATCGAGGCGGCTGAGACCAGGGGCGGCGTCAAGGTGTTTCACGCGGGCACGAAGTTCCAGGATTTGCATTTGCTTTCGGCGGGCGGCCGGGTGCTGGGTGTGACGGCGACAGCCGAGGACCTGCCACGCGCCATCGCCTGCGCCTACTCTGCGGTGAGCAAGATCAAGTTTGAGGGAATGCATTTTCGGCGCGATATCGGCGCAAAAGGCTTGAAGCGACTTTCCGGCGACTGGCGAGCCGGCACGGCGGACGAACCTGCGGGGGATACGCCAAGCCCGCGTCAGGCCGGGTGACCCGGGGCCCTGAAGCCAACATCAACAATCGAAGAGGGAGGATTTGGATGGGCGATAAACCCTTAGTGGGTATTGTCATGGGCAGCGACACAGACCTGCCCACCATGACGGAAACCGCGCGGATGTTGAAGAAGTTCGGCGTGCTGTTCGAAATCGAAATCACTTCTGCACACCGTTCGCCTGTGCGCACTTCCGAGTATGCACGGACGGCCATCCAGCGCGGCCTTAAAGTTATCATCGTGGGCGCCGGCGGAGCCGCGCATCTGGCGGGCGTGATCGCGGCAGAAACCATCCTCCCCGTCATCGGGGTGCCCATGGCCACCACTACTCTCGCGGGGCTCGACTCGCTGCTCTCTACTGTACAGATGCCCGGCGGAGTTCCGGTTGCATGCACAGCCATCGGCAAGCCCGGCGCCATCAACGCCGCCATTTACGCCATCGAGATCATTGCCACGTCGGACGCAGAACTCGCCCAAAAGCTCGCCGCCTATAAGGAGGAGTTGGCGCGGTCGGTGGCTGAGAAGTCAGAAAAGGTAAGGCGCGAGTTTCAGGTTTAGCGCTTACTTGCAGACGTAAGCGTTCTTGTTCGGATGGCGCCGGGAGGGCGGGGCTTCAGCCCCGCCGCAGAGAATCGGCCATTCCTCGGGGGCTGTAGCCCCTGAAGCCGCATTGCTTCAGGGCCTGAAGGCCCGTTCGATGTGCGCTGCATGCCGGCGGGACTAAAGCCCCGTCCTTCCAGGACTCAGAACAACTGCGCTTATTAACGCTAGGCGCCTTTGTGGGCCACCAATAGCTGGCCGCCGCTCTTTCCCTTGAAAAGCTCCAGGGCTTCCGCCGGGATTCCCACCTCGCGCGCGGCCTGCTCGAAATCAGGCCGTTCCACTTTCGCCTCAGCAAACCCCGCCTGGCGCGCGAGTTCTTCCAGTTCCTGGTCCTCGTAGAAAAACAGGCGGGAGGCCACAGGCTCGGGGGCCGCAGGTGTTCCGCGTAACTCTTTTGCTCCAGTAAAGAGCACAAATCGCCCACCCTTCGTGAGCTTGCGCCGGACCTCGGAAAGCGCCTTGAGCGGCTCCTGGATAAAGCCAAAAACCCCGGTCATGACTGCGCAGGTGAACGTGTCGTCGGGGAATGGCAGCAAGCCGGCGATGCCCTGGCGAATCTCGAGCCTGTTTTGGTTTATCGCTTCACGATTGACTTCGCTGGCCAGCGTTACCATCTCCGAGCTGTGGTCGATGGCCGCCGCTTTACAGCCGCTTCTCAGCGCGTCCGCAAGGAACGCTCCTCCTCCGCAGCCGACCTCAAGCAGGTAGTCGTTCTTCGTCAAGCCAAGTACGCCTAGAATGATCTTGAAATTCGGCCGGTGATAGAGCGGGTCGCGGTAGGTTGCGCGGGACTGCGGGCCTGAGGGGCGGCGGGCTCTGCGATCGGTGATCCAGTCGCCCAATCGCCGAGGCGCCAGTGAATGGAGCAGCGGGGCAGCGACCTCGCCGGCAAACCAGCCTGCGATTTCGTCCGCTTGTTCTCCCAAGGCAGTGCTCAACTCCGGCTGTTCCAGAGTCACACGAGTGCCATTCCCGAGCGGCTCGAATCGCAGTTCAACCGCCGTTACTTCAGCCGGCTGCCAGGCAGCGCCACGCCATTCCAGTGCGATCTTCTGCGGCGGGAGCCAACTGGTTACGCGCCCCACTTCTATCGCGTCCTCCATGACGCGGCCACGGGCTCCTGGCTCAAATTGCATCCCGAGATTCAACAGCGCCGTCGATAGTTCTCCAACCAAGGCGTCAAAGGCAGCGGACGGCTCGAGCCGCAGGTCGATGCTGGTGCGAACACCCATGGTCCATTCACCTCTGTAGAGAAGTCTGTTCCCTCTTACCTTAAGCATGGCACGACCAGTTGTACGGAATCAACAGAATGTGCGGCGGGTTTCTTTGTTGCGCCTTAACACCCGCTTAAACCCGCTTTGAACTCCCCCCTCATTCCGGGTATGATGGTTGGCTTGTTTTGGATTTTATCTGTTCCGTCATTTTGACCTAATAGGAGATTTGCCTAATGAAGCCATCTGCGTTACCTAAGTTAGAATCCGACCATGATGTTCTGCTGAACCGCAAGCACCCGCTGGATGTGTTCTTTGCGCCGCAAGCGGTTGCTGTGATCGGGGCCACGGAAAATCCCGGCAGCGTAGGCCGGACCACGTTTTGGAACTTGATCAGTAATCCCTTCGGCGGAACCGTTTATCCCGTTAATCCCAAGCGGGCCCAGGTTCTGGGAGTAAGAGCCTACGCCAACCTGCTGGATGTGCCGCGACCGGTCGACCTGGCCGTGATCGTCACTCCCGCCGCCACCGTCTCGAAAGTCATGGACGATTGCGCCGCCGCGGGCGTGAAGGGCGTGATCATCATTTCTGCCGGGTTCAAGGAACTCGGCCCGGCGGGCGCGAAACTGGAGCGCGAAATCGTGGCCAAGGCCCGGGCGGCAGGAATCCGCATCGTCGGCCCGAATTGCCTCGGGATCATGAGTCCTAACTCCGGCCTGAACGCCACCTTCGCCAGCGGTATGGCGCGTCCGGGAAGCATCGGATTCTTGAGCCAGAGCGGCGCTCTTTGTACGGCGGTTCTGGACTGGAGCTTCCAAGAAATGGTCGGCTTCAGCGTTTTCAGCTCTATCGGTTCGATGGCGGACGTAGGGTGGGGGGACCTGATCGATTATCTCGGCGACGACCCCCGCACGCGCAGCATCATCATCTACATGGAAAGCGTCGGCGACGCGCGCGCTTTCCTCTCCTCGGCGCGGCAGGTGGCCCTGTCCAAGCCCATCATTGTGATTAAAGCCGGCCGCAGCGCGGCCGCCGCCAAGGCGGCTGCCTCGCACACCGGCTCACTCGCCGGCAGCGATGAAGTGCTGGACGCCGCATTCCGGCGCACGGGCGTGCTGAGAGTGCAGAGCATCGGTGACCTGTTCCACATGGCCGACGTGCTGGGCAAGCAGTCGCGCCCCACCGGTCCGCGCCTGGCCCTCCTCACCAACGCCGGCGGACCCGGAGTGCTGGCTACGGACGCCTTGATTGCGGCAGGCGGCGAACTGGCGCAAATCGCGCCGACTACCATGGAATCGCTCAACGCGTTTCTTCCCAAAGAATGGAGCCGCAACAATCCCATCGATATTCTGGGAGACGCCACGCCCGAGCGCTATGCCAAGGCCGTGGAACTGGTCGCGAAAGACCCGAACACGGACGGACTGCTCGCGATCCTCACCCCGCAGTCGATGACCGATCCGACGCAGATCGCCGAGCAACTCAAGCCTTATGCCAAGCTCGAAAACAAGCCGCTCCTGGCCAGTTGGATGGGCGGCGCGGAAGTCTCGGCCGGGGTCGACATCCTGAATCGCGCCGGCATACCCACCTTCCCGTTCCCCGACACGGCCGCCAAGATTTTCCAGTACATGTGGCAGTACAGTTACAACTTGCAGGGTCTATACCAAACGCCCGTGCTGCCGGGAGAGGATGACGGCGTGGCCTCGGGAGCGGCGGCTACGAAGATCGTGGAGGAAGTGCGCAAGTCAGGGCGGACCATTCTCACGGAAGTCGAATCCAAGCGGCTCCTGGGGGCTTACGGAATCCCCACCGTCCCGACCGAGGTTGCCACGACTGCCGAGGAGGCCGTTGAACTCGCGGACAAATTCGGATACCCCGTGGTGCTCAAACTTTACTCGGAGACCATCACTCACAAGACCGACGTGGGCGGCGTGCGGTTGAACCTGTGCGACCCGCAAGCCGTACGCAACGCGTTCGCGAAGATCCAGTCTGCGGTGACGGAGAAAGTGGGGGCAAGCCACTTCCAGGGCGTGGCAGTCCAGCCCATGGTGCGGCTGGAAGGCTACGAATTGATCATCGGCAGCAGCCTGGATTCCCAGTTTGGTCCCGTGCTGTTGTTTGGAACGGGCGGGCAGCTGGTCGAGGTCTTCAAGGACAGCGCGCTGGCGCTTCCTCCCCTGAACACCACGCTGGCTCGCCGCTTGATGGAACAGACGCGTATTTACAAAGCTCTCAAGGGCGTGCGCGGCCGCAAGCCGGTCGACCTGGACGCCCTGGAAAAGCTGATGGTTCAGTTCAGCTACCTGGTGGTGGAACAGCGGTGGATCAAGGAGATCGATATTAATCCGCTGATCGCTTCTCCGGAGCGGTTGATGGCCTTGGACGCGCGCGTGGTGCTGCACGGGCCCGAGGTCACGGAGGACAAGCTGCCCAAGCTTGCCATTCGCCCCTACCCGTCGCAATACGTGTCGGCGTTCACCCTGAAAGACGGCTCGAAGGCCAGCATCCGGCCGATTCGGCCGGAAGACGAGCCGCTCATGATCAAGTTCCACAAGCTGCTCTCCGACCGCAGCGTGACGATGCGCTACGCGCAATTCATCACGCTCAGCGAGCGCGTCGCGCACGAGCGGCTGATTCGAAATTGTTTTACCGACTTCGACCGCGAAATAGCGCTAGTGGCGGACCGCCACGATCCCTCGACGGGTGAAAGCGAAATCATCGGTGTGGGCCGTATGACCAGGTTCTCCGGCACCACCGAAACGGACTTCGCCATCGTGGTCGCGGACCCGTTCCAGCAGCGCGGTCTGGGCGGCGAACTGCTCCGCCGCATGCTCGATGTCGCCAAGGCGGAGAAGCTCTCGCGATTGAAGGGCGAATTTCTCTCGGACAACTCCGTGGCACGGAGAATGTGCGAGAAAATGGGCTTTCGCCTGGAGGAAGTCCCCGATAAGGGCCTGGTGCGGGCGGAGTTGGCCGTCTCGTAGAGTATGTTCAAAACCCTGGAGTGGACCGATGACGGCGTGCGCATGATCGACCAGACGCGGCTGCCCTCCGTGGAGATCTATCGCACCTGCCGCGACTACGAGGAAGTGGCGGAAGCCATTCGCAGCATGGTGATTCGCGGCGCGCCGGCGATTGGCGTGGCGGCCGCCATGGGAGTGGCGCTGGGGATTAAGAACTCCGGCGCCCGCACCCTTCCCGCCTTGCGAGCGGATTTCGAGCGGATTGCAGACACGCTTTCCCGCACCCGCCCCACCGCCGTCAATCTGTTTTGGGCCATCGACCGCATGCGCAGAGCGTTCGAGGCTTCCCTCTCCTGCCACACTACCGACGCGCAGGCTCTGGAAGCGGTCAGAGTAAGTCTCGAGGAAGAAGCGAAACGTATCCTCGCTGAAGACATCGCCATCAACGAGGCGATGGGCCTGCACGGCGCCGCCCTCCTTCCCGACTCGGGGACGGTCCTTACCCATTGCAATGCGGGCGCTCTGGCCACGGGCGGTTACGGCACGGCCTTGGGCGTAATCCGCGCTGCCGTATCACAAGGGAAGAATATCCAGGTGTTTGCGGATGAGACGCGCCCTTTTCTTCAGGGGGCGCGCCTGACCGCTTGGGAACTTGCCCAGGACGGAATCCCCGTAACCCTGATCACCGATAGCATGGCGGGGCATTTCATGAAGCAAGGCCAGATCAAGGCCGCGATCGTGGGCGCGGACCGCATCGCGGCTAATGGCGATACCGCGAATAAGATCGGGACCTACAGCGTGGCCGTGCTCGCCCATGAGAACGGCGTCCCCTTTTACGTCGCCGCTCCGCTTTCCACGATTGACCGCAGCCTGGCCAGCGGGGACGCGATTCCAATCGAAGAGCGCGCCTCGAGCGAAGTCACCCACCTGGGCGGCATCGAGATCGCACCTCCCTCCGTCCCGGCGCGCCACCCGGCTTTTGACGTAACGCCCCACCGCTACATCACCGCCATTATTACCGAGCAAGGCATTGCTCGTGCGCCCTACACCGAGACTTTGAACGCGCTATTTCAATGATTGCCCAGTTGACGTAGCCGACTTTGTGTCAATTCAGGTGGAGTCTCTTTGGGGCAAGATGAGGTGTTTTTCGTCGTTTGGACGCCATTTTGGGTTAGGCAGGCGTGCAAAAAGAGGTGATTATACGCTCTCGCTATGATACTATGTCTTGTATTTTCAGCTACTTACTAGACTTCCAATCAGGTTTTTCATATAACTACCGTGTTTTCAAGTACTTGCTGGCTTTATTTCAAATACGTCATGTTTTTTCAATAATATACTGGCTTCGATCGTACTTTTTTTGTTATTTTTCAAATGGCGACGTTCCCCGCTCGCCAGAACCCTTCGGCCAAGCTGTCCCCCTCTTCGCATGCCGGCAACCCCTTGCGACGTATTGTCGACAATTTGACCACTGTGATAGGCTATCACAGGTCAGGTCTTTTGTCAAGCGAAAAATCCAAAAAATGCGAGGGGGACAGGATGTCGGGCGTGGCGGCAGGTTCGCGATGAAGATTCCGCAACGTATCGGCACTGCGATCGAAGCGCGCCAAGAACATCAACCTGAGGGGAAGCCAGGATTTGAGAGCCCCATTGGATCGCAGCCGGTGCGCTCATTAACAGGTGCCGACAGGCCAGGTGTAATCCGCGGAAGTCCTGGCCAACATTCGAGTGGACGCCCGCTTTAAACCATAAGCTTATTCCACCATTTATTTCTTGCGGTCAGATTTCTCGGAGGCCATTCCGAGTGTTCCGCCGGCGCCGAAGAGGGCGACGAGGACGTAAAATCCGGCTGGAAACCACCACCAAGGATTCCAATCCCACGTTATGCATGACTTGATGAAGTCGTACAGAAGCCCCAAGAGAACGGCCGTTGCTATGGCGTAGAACGCGAAAGCTAGCGCTCTCAAAGTAGCTGCCATACGGGCACCCGGCACGATAATACCCGAGGATGCCGGCAGAGTAAAGGTCAGGATCGCCTTCATCAGCATTCACCAGCCAGGACACTTCCGATCGAGGCCGAACGATTCACAGCAGAGTGTTCGGCGTGGCGAGGCGTAATGGCGACATAATGTTAAGGACGCGGAGAATTGAGTCTCTCACATGTTCGCAGTGGTATAATTCGCGCGAAATAGGCGCGGTGGAGGCTCTATGGCACGCTTCTTGCGCTTTGCCTACGCAGCGACATCATGTGTCGCCATCTTCCTTCTGCTGACTTTTGGCACTTATAGCCTCTGCCCCTGGGCGCGCGCTTACCGTTACGACCCCGAATCCATTCTCCAGTTGTTTGCATTATTTCCCGTTATCGTCGCGCTTGTGGCTCAATTGTGGCCTTCACCCCATCGATGCTGCCCCCCGTTCGCGGCGGGTGCGGCGGGAGCTGTTATTGGTCTTGTTTACGGCTATGTTGCGCCTCGTGTGGTTATTGCGCGGTGGTTGGGATATTGGAATTGGCGATTCCTTGGACCCATAGTTTGGGAGCTAGACGTTACAGTCCTTGCGTTCGCGATTGTCGCTGGGACCTGCGCGCTGCTGCTCTCTCTAACTGCCCGCAGCCGAGCCGTAATCGCGACCGTAGCAATTCTCCTCTTAACCGCCGTACTTGTGCCTGTGCCCACCTTCGGCCTCATCAATCACAATCAGGAACTGACGGTTGCGGTGGCCATTTCGTATAACCCTGATACGACGTTCGAACCCGATGCAACAGCAGATGTCGACTCCACTTCCGTCGAGGACAGCCGTCTGGCCCATCACGTACTCGGCTTGCTTCGGAATGAGGGTATTCCGGGCCAATATCGAGTATCTGAACAGGATCGATTCGGCCATGGCAGGCAGGCTCTTGTCGTAATCGTCCTCAGTCAGCCCGTCGTCAGGAAGGTGGAGTTACCACAGCCTCGCGGCGGCGAGGTGATCTATCTACAACAGCCGGACGGATGGAGGAAGATTCCACCCCAGGTTCCCACTCTTGCCCGCTCTCTTACCCTTGAACCACCGGACGACAAAGACTGGCTCGCCATTTTTTCGATTGACAGGGTGGGCGGTGTGCGTGGGAGTTCCGCGATTTGTAAAACATCCAAATAGTTGGCCGCTTCCCGCGTTATGTTAGCGGTCCAAAGTAGGTGATTACACTCGTTGACCGTGTTCCGATTTTCACCTGACTCGGCGGGTCGCGATCGACAGCGAGACCTCCACCGGCCTCCCGCCCTCAATTCGTCGAAAACCGTCCTGCTGTAGGGGGACGGCTTGCCGTCCCCGCATTTTCGCAGGTCCCAAGGGCAAGGCGTATCCCACGCCGGTTCCCGGCACTGGCCCGAAACGAAAAGTGTGAAGGACGTGAAGCGGAGAAAATATCCGGCGCTGTAGGCGCTTTGGAGTGCGGCAGCTTGCTGCCGCTCTCCCTGGGCGCGAGCTTGCTCGCGCACCTTGGGGAAGGCCCCCAAACCCCGGCCAGCAGGCTGGCGTGAAGAAAAGCGGCAGCAAGCTGCCGCACTCCAAAGCCGGGCTTCCACCCGGCACGCGTACAGCCAACGAACTGGGCGGGGCGCAGGCGGAATTTACTGGGCAGGCTTATTCAGTATCTCGTTCAGAATACCCGGGATCTCAAAAACCGCCTGGTTGTTGATGGCAGCGGCGTTGTGACGGAAGCGGGCGAAATTGGAGGGATCAAGGAGCTCTTCGACCGTGGGCGTGATGCGGCCGAAGTCGCGCACGATCAGCCCTACCTGCTTTTCGAGGACCCAGTCGGCGTTGTAGCGCTCCTGCGGGAGGGTTCTGGCGTTGCGCTCCACGATGACCGGCAGTTTCATGGACAGCGCCTCGCTGATGCTGCCAGGGCCGGGCTTACCAATGAAGAAGTCGGAGAGGTACATGTAGTAGGGAACTTCCGTGGTGAAACCCTCGACATACTTGCGAACTTTGCCCCTGAGGCCGCGAAGCATTGCGGCCAAGCGTTCATTGTGGCCGCAGATGAGAATCAGTTGCAGATTCCGCTTTGCCGCTTCGAGTTTCCTGGCAATTTTCACCATGACGCTCGAGCCTTGCCCGCCGAACATAACCAAACCGGTGGGCAACTCTGGGTCAAGGCCCAGGCGTTGGCGTTCCGCGGCGCGGTCCACGGCAACCTCCTGATAGAACTTGGGGTGAAGGATCATTCCCGTGGTCGCGTAGATCTGGTGGTCGCGAAATCCCGTCGAGCGGGCTTGTGCCACGGCGCGCTCGGACCCGCAAACTACAAACTGCTCCTGGCGTTCCAGCCAAAAATGGGGAGGGTAATTGGCGAAGTCCGTGAGCACTGTGACGAATGGGGTGGTGGGCGTCGCGCGGCGCAGGCTCTCAAAGAGGGCCCGGTTGAAGTGCGGAACGAGCGATACGACCAATGTGGGCTGGCTTTCACGCCAATACCGTTCCAGCAGTCGAACCTGGTGTGGATGGTAAAATCTTATGGCTGCCTGGAGGACGCGCAATCCTGCTCCCGCGCCCCACGTCCAACCCATTTTCAGTAGCCAATTGTAGAGATCCTGTAAGCGCAGGCCGGATAGCCTCAGCACGGGATCGATGGAATCGAGCAACTCCTGAAGGTTCATTAAATGGACGTCCCATTGAAGTTGTTGCTCGGTAACCAGGCGAAGGGCCGTGGCCGCGGCGCGGTGCCCGCCCCCGGCGTCAAAATAAACGAACTCGATTCTACCCATGGGCAGGCATTCTCGCACAGCTAGGGATGTCCAGACAACCTTCCGAATGCCGATCGCTAGTGGCGTGGTTCCCTGCCGCCTGTCATCCTGAGCGAAGCGAAGGGTCTCTGCAGTTGTTCGGAAACCGCTAAACCAACGTAAACTGCGGGGATCCTTCGCTGCACTCAGGATGACAGCCGCTTCGCTCAGGATGACAGGAGGGTGGTTTTTAACCGCGTCTGGGCGCGGAGATGTACGCCTGTAGCCGAGTTCGCAAGCCGTAGTTCATGGTTTACCTTTAACCAACTCTTCATCTGCAAGCGACACATATGTAACATACGAAATGTACCCTGGAATGTGAGATGTGATCTCCACGTTCACACCGTCCACTCCGGCATGGCCACGGTGCCAGTCCTCAACCGTTTTTGCCGCGAGTGCTACAACCCGCCCGAAGCCCTCTACGAGAAGCTCAAGCGCCAAGGGTTGGATCTCGTCACCGTTACCGATCACGATTCCATTGACGCGGCGGAGTGCCTGCGGCGGCACGAGGATTTCTTCCTGAGTGAAGAGGTCACCTGCAGGGCGCCGAGCGGCAACGAATTCCACGTTGGCGTCTACAACCTCAACGAGCGCCAGCACACGGAAGTTCAACGCCGGCGAAACGATCTGTCCCGGCTGGTGGCATATCTCGAGGAGCAGCGCTTGTTTTTTAGTCTAAACCACGTTTTTTCAGCCCTTACCGGGCGCCGCGCGGCCGACGATTTCGACTGGTTTGAAGCCTGTTTTCCCGCCGTCGAAGTCTTGAACGGGCACTTGCCGGCGCGCAACAATCGTCTTGCCGGCCAGTTGGCATCCTATAACCGGAGGATTGCGGTGGGAGGAAGCGACGCCCATGCGCTGGCTTCGGCGGGCAGCGTCTGGACTGAAGTTCGGGGTGCTCGGACCAAGGCCGAGTTTCTGGAAGGGCTATGCGAGGGCCGCGCGCGGGTGCGGGGGGAATCGGGAAGCTACTGGAAGCTCACCGGCGATGTCCTGGCAGTCAGCCGCGAGATGTTTCGTGAGAAGCCCTTCATGTTGCTCCTCGCGCCTCTCCTGCTCGGCATCCCTACCGTTACCCTGATCAATTATTTTTCGGAGCGGAGGTTCGCGCGTAAGTGGGGACAGGCGTGGGCTCGCATGCGTGGCCTGGATGGCGGCCAGTCGGTCCGCCACATCCCAGCCGCGACCGGGGAGGCGACAGCGTGACTTTTCCCGGCGCCATGTTGGGCTTCGTTGCCAGCCGTGACCAGCGCCTGATGCGGCGCGTGAACCGCTGGAAGCCGCCGCGCTGGATCAGGCTCTGGATGATCCTGGCAACCCGGGCGGGCGACGGCTGGCTCTGGTACGCCCTCGGGGTCCTGGTGTTGGCTTTCGGCGGCCCTTCCCGCTACGCGGCAGTGGTGACCGCAGGAATTTCCTGCGGAGTTGGTGCGGTCCTCTTCCTGGTTCTTAAAAGGCTGACCGGAAGGAAGCGGCCCTGCGCAATTGCTTCGCATTGCTGGGCTACTCTATTGCCGCCCGATCAGTTTTCCTTCCCCTCCGGGCACTCGATCAGCGCCTTCGCCTTTGCAGTCTCCATCGGCTTGTTTGAGCCCTCCTTGATGTATGGCCTCCTTTTCTGCGCCCTCAGCGTGGCGGTTTCCCGAATCATGCTGGGTTTGCACTTCCTCAGCGATGTGGTGGTCGGATCTTTGATCGGCGCCGGCCTCGCGTACGCGTGCCACGCTCTTTTGATCGGCGTTCTGTAGCGACATTCCTCAGAACCCGCGCTGTGTGGGCATGACCCCCCTTCAGAGGCGAGCGCACGGACTCCTCCGTGTGCTCCGTGCCAAAAGACTCCAACACGGAGAGCGCGGAGACCCTCAGTGCCCTCCGTGTTGAGTCTTTTCTGGCCACAGAGCACACGGAGACGAATCCCTGTGGTCCCCGCAACGTCCTGTTTGACAACGCGGGTGAAGAGCGCAGACAATACAGTCGAGGAGGTTACCATGAACTCCCGCGTAGAGCCCCTCTGCCTGTGCTTGTTTTCTCTTTTCCTACTGACGTGCCTCGCGTTCGCCGGACCGGAAAACGAAATTGAAGGGCAAGTCGCTGACGCCGGTAGCCTGCTGAAGGTTCACACCGTTTGCCTCGATACGGACTCGCTCACCAAGCCCGAATTAGGATTATTAAAAAGGGTCGTCAACCGCGCCACAAAACCCAAAGGAGCGCTCAGCAAGTTGAACTGGCAACTCCTGGATGCTTGCGACAGCGCGGACGCGATCGTGAAATTTGACATGCGGGATCGCGATAAGGAGTCCTGGGACGACGCGCACGCGCCCGCATCGTCCGGCGTTGGCCTGGGGATTTCCACGGTGACGTCGATTACGGTCGCGCAAGCCAAGATGCTCATTACCAATCGTGCCTCAGGCAAGACGCTCTATCAAGTGGAAGGCAAGCCTCGCAACGACGGGGAGAGTGCTTTCGAAAGCGTGTTTTCAAAGCTGTTCAGCGATGTCAAGGCCCTTCCGCATTGACCGCTCTTGAGCATCCGTTGGAAGAGCTTATCCTGCTTTGAGAATCAGTGTGTCCAAGGCGCTTCGCGCATTTTCATGGGTTCCGGGCGCCGCTAGCGGCAGGAGCGACCGTAAGGTTCGGTAGGAGAGTGGTGCCGAGGGCGGCGCGGGGCCGCCCTGCGGGCCATTGAGAAGAAACCGCTACGATTCCGATCTCAGTTCCAGCTTCTCGGCATCCCAGAAGAGGCGCTGCTTTTTCAGATACGAGAGGTTCGCCATGTGACAGGCCACCGCCGTCCCGCAGCCGAAGTCTACGTTTTCGATGGGCTGCTGGCGGCTCTTGACGCAGGCAAAGAAGTTGCGGAAGTGGTCCTCAGTGCCTTCGGCCCTTTGCATGAAGTTTTGCGGCTTGCGATGAGGCTGTTTCCGGTAAGTGCCAATATCCGCCGTCGGGTCGTTCTTGTGTGCGGCCATGAACGGGTCTTTGGTGTCCTTCGGCCAGCTCTCGAGCGGGTATTCGTAACCCCACTCCTGGTCGTAGGGCAGCAGGCTGGCCGACTCCTCGGTGAGAACGACGGTACCTTTGTCGCCCATGAAGCGCACGATCTCGCCGCCATCGAAGTTCGACACCAGGTTTGCCATGACGACCACCTGGAATTTGCCATAGTCGTACATGGTGTTGTGGATATCGGGGACGTCTCGGTCACCCGTCCATTTGTAAATCCCGCCATTCGCCACGGCGCTCACTGGAAACTGAGTGTTCATCAAATAGTGAACGCGTGAAAGCAAATGGACGTATTCGTCACCGGCTATACCGGTGCCGTAGTCCCACCAATTCCGGAACTGGAAGAAGCGCGCGGCATCGAACGGACGCTTGGGGGCGTTGCCGAGGTAGCGGTCCCAATCGATCGTCTGGGGCGAGGCATCGGGCGGGACGGGGTACTTCCAGGCGCCCACCGGGTCGGGCCGGTAGATCTCGCACTGCACCATGAAAATGTTGCCAATTTCTCCCGCATCCACCCAGGCCTTTCCTTTGTGGGTCGATTCCATGCTTAAACTCTGGCTGCCAACCTGGACCAGGCGGCCGGTTTCTTTCGAGACTTTGACCATCTCCAGGGCTTGGGGGATGGTGTGGGTCATGGGCTTCTCGATATAAATGTCCTTGCCGGCCTGCATGGCGGCGATGGCGATGGGCGCGTGCCAATGGTCGGAGGTGGCGATGCAGACGGCATCGATGTCTTTGCGGTCCAGCACCTCGCGATAGTCGCGCGTGGTGGCGGTGTTCGCCTGGATCTCTTTGGCGCGGCGGAGGTGGCCATCGTAGAGGTCGCAGACGATGGCAACATCGGCTTTCACGCTGAGCACGGCCTGCATCTGCTCCAGGCCGCGAATACCCACCCCGACCATGCCTACGGTAACGCGCTCGTTCGGCGATGCGACTCGCCCGATGGCAGGCGCTCCCAAGGCCAATCCGGCCGTCGCGGCGCCGGCCACGGAGCGTCCAATAAACTCACGCCGGGTAATCCCTTGATCAGACATATAAGTCCCCCTTTGATAGTTGGTGCTTCGCGTTCAATTATACCGAATGAGTTGCAGTCGCAGGGGCAACCCTGGCGCTCGCCGTGGGGACCCCTACGCCGGCAGCTTGAGCCTCAGGAGGCGCTCAAGTTGCTGAGGCTCTCCTCGATCAGCTTCTGAACTCCTGCCATCGGCTCGCCTTTTCCTTCCCATTCCATGGAGAAGTAACCGCGATAGCCGTTCGCTTTGGCGATCTCGAAACATTTTGACACATCAACCGTGTAGAGTTCCCCTTTGTCTCCGGCTTCGGAATCCTTCATGTGCGAGATGTTGTAAGCATGCTTGAACATCGCGTCCATCGCCCGATTGTTGAACTCCTGATCGTGGGTCAGCATGGAGTTGCAGAAATCCGGGAGCGCGTGCAGATACGGGTGGTTCACCTTCTCGATCACCTGCACGATGAAGAAGGGGTCCTCCGTGGCGTTATCGTCGTTCTCGAGGTTCACCAGCACGTTCTTCTGCGCGCCGAATTCGGCCAGGCGTTTCAGGCTCTCGGCCGCGCGGCCGACATCGGGCTTCACGTGCCGCGCTTCGGCGATATGCAGGCGCACGCTGGGAGAGCCAATGGCCACCGCGACATCAATCCACTTCTTTCCGTTGTCCACGGCTTTCTGGCGCTGCGCGTCGACGCTGTCGTAGAAGCTGTAGTGCGGATCGGCGGCGACGTTAATAACGCGCGCTCCCGCCTTCTCAACGCTTGCCCTGAACTCTTTGAGATAGCCGGCTTCCGTGGAACTGAAGTGTTCGCTCAGTGGTTCGATGTTGTGCACGTTGAATCGCTTCACAACCATGGCGGCGAAGTCTTTCAGGTCCATGCCCGGGAGCTTGGGGTCTCGGGCCCATTTATTGAGGGGCGCCACGATGTAGCCGCGAAATGGCCATGAGGGGACCGCCAGGCGCTCGCGCGCCGCGCTCGGAAAGCTGAGGTTGGGTTCCGTCGAAGCGGGCAAAACCCTGGGGATCAACGTGGAGGCGGAGGCGGCAAGCGCGCCTGCGCAAGACTGAAGAAAGCGGCGTCGGGGTATCGTTGGCATGGTCGGTTCCTTCTCACCTGGAACGGAAAGCGCAAGTAAACGCAGAACTTCGAAACGAAAACTGCAAGGTTGTAAATGTACTCGCAATCATTATCTGAGTCAATATGATGATCGGCGGCGGGGCGACCACAAGGGTCGGCCCCGGCAGGACGGCGAACTCTCACTCATAGCGCAAGGCCACAATTGGGTCGAGGCGGGCGGCTTTCATGGCGGGCCAGAGGCCGAAGAAGAGGCCGATAGCGACCGAAACAACGAACCCCGTCACCACTGACCACAGAGGAACGGTGGAAGGCAAGGTGGGGACGAGGGTTCGAACCAGGAAACTGAGTGTGTAGCCAGACAGGATTCCCATCACTCCGCCGGCTCCCGTAAGGCTCATGGCCTCCAGCAGGAACTGCCAGGTGATATCGCTGCTGCGCGCACCGATGGCTTTGCGGACACCGATCTCCCGCGTCCGCTCGGTCACGGAAACGAGCATGATATTCATCACTCCTATACCGCCGACCATCAAGCCGATGGAGGAGATGACGATGGCGACCAGGACTACAGTGCCCATCATGTCGCGAAACTGCTTGATGAAGGTATCGGCCGTGGCGATGCCAAAGCTGTCGGGAGCGGAGAGTTTGTCGTTCCTTAACCGCCGCAGCAGGCCGGTGATTTCGTCCGTCGCCTGATTGATGAGTCCGGGAAAAGCCAGGGCGGTAATGAAATTCTCTTTGGTGCTTGGATAACGCTTCATGTAGGTGAAATAAGGCACGAAAATGACCTTGTCGTCACCATTGTCTCCCAGGAATGCTTTGCGCTTTTCCAGCGTGCCAATCACTTGGAAGGTATTACCGTCAACATTAATTTCTTTGCCGATGGGGTCGTCATTCAGAAAAAGCCTCTCGACCACATCGGCGCCGATCACGGCGACGTCCCTGCGGTGAATGTCGTCGATATCGGTGAACAAGCGGCCATCTTTCAGAATCGAGTTGGTAATACGAAAATCTTCGGCCGTGTTGCCCTGAAGTTGCGCGTCCACCATTTGCAGGCCCTTGTATTTCGCCGTGATCGCGGGACCCCAACTGGCCGTCTCGACCGCCACGGATTCCACCGCAGGCAGTTGCTTGATGGCCATGCCCTGGTCGTAGGTGAGCGGCTTGCGCAGCCGTTGTTCGCGGGTAAGATTGAAATGGATTCCCGGCTGGAACTTGTAGATGTACAAGGTGCGGGTACCGAAGCCCTGCGCCATCTCGACCATCTGCTGGTCGAGGCCTTTGAAGATCGAGGCCACGCCGATCACCGTGGCGGTTCCGATCAGTACGCCCAGAATGGTGAGGAAAGCGCGAAACTTATGGGTGTTGAGCGTATCCAGAGCCAGAAGCAGGTTTTCACGAACAAACTGGCGTCGTTGGGTCATGGTTAGGCCTCCGTTCGCAGGGCCTCAATCGGGTCGAGGCGGGCGGCTTTGTTGGCGGGGTAGATTCCAAAGAACAATCCGATCGCCGTGGAGAGAAATAATCCAACCAGAACCGCGTTCAGGGGCACCGACGAGGTGAAGAACACGTCCACGATCTTGCTGATCAGCAAGGCCAGAAAAATGCCGATGACCCCGCCCAGGCCCGCGATCAGGGCCGATTCGATCAGGAACTGCATCAGGATGTCGCGCCGTCGCGCCCCCAGGGACTTCCGGATGCCAATCTCGTGCGTGCGCTCGGTGACGCTGGCCAGCATGATGTTCATAATCACGATGCCGCCCACGACCATAAACACCGCAACAATTCCGATGGTGACCGCGAAGACGGACGCCGTCAATTGATGCCAGGACTCCATGATCGTCTCGGAGGCGTTGATGCCGAAGGTGTCATCCTCGCTGTACGGGGTGTGCCGCCGGCCGCGCATCAGGGCTCTGGTCTCATCCTCGAGTACGGACATCTGCTGGGAATTCGAGGCCTGAACGTGCACCGCCAGCGACGGGCGATTGCGAAAAACCTTTTGGAAGGCGGTGAGCGGCACCTGGACGAAATTATCCTGGCTCTGCCCGAACATCGAGCCGAGTTTCTCGGCAACTCCGATGATCCGGAAGGGAATGCCGTTAATCTGAATCTCTCTGTCCAGGGGATCGACATTGGGGAAGAACGCATTCACCACATCCTGGCCCACGAAGCAGACCATCGACTCGTGAGTGTAGTCCCCGTCGTTGATATATCGGCCGGCACCGACCCTGACCTGCCCAATATCGATCATGCTGGGCGTTTCGCCGGAGATTTCGACTTCGTAAACAGTGCGTTCTTTGTAGCGCGCGTAGTTATCGGAGCTGTTCATCCAGGCCTCGGCGCCAATGTTCTTGTAGCCCTTCAAGTTGTCGCGCAGAAAATCGAAGTCTTCGATGCGTATAGGCTGGTTGCGGCGGCGGGCTTTGAGCCACGCCTCGTACCCCTGAGCCCACTTGAACTGGTGGACGATAAAGACGTTGGCCCCCAGGTTGGCGATGTGATCGGCAATGTAAAGATTCATGCCATTGATGATGGACATGACGACGATGAGAGTTGTGGTAGCGATCACCACGCCCAAGAGCGTGAGGAAGGATCGTAACTTGTGCGTGCGCAAAGCCTCGAAGGCGATCCAAAAGCCTTCGCGCGAGGTGACCCAAAGTCCCACCTTTCGCACCGCTTTGGGCCGCAGCCTGTGAAGCAGCGCTTGCGTCTGGATGAGTTCGGCCAAAAAACGCTCTCCTTTCTTGTGAGCGCAGCTATCGCTGTTGCCCACCCTGCAGCCCAAAGCCCTCGGGCCGCGGGCGGACGCCCCCTACTCCCTTATACGTAATTGAAGGCGCCCTGGTTTAGACGAAAATCCAAGTCATTCGTACCGCAATGCCACGATCGGGTCGAGGCGGGACGCTTTTACGGCGGGCCAAAGGCCGAAGAACAGGCCGATGCTGACCGACACAATAAAACCGGCGACCGCCGACCACAGAGGAACATTGGACGGCAGGGCGGGAACGAGGGTTCGGATAAGGAAACTGAGGGTATATCCGAAAAGGATCCCTGCCACTCCGCCGGCGCCTGTCAGGCTCATAGCCTCCAGCAAGAACTGCCAGGCGATATCGCTGCGGCGAGCCCCGATGGCCTTGCGCACTCCGATCTCCCGCGTGCGTTCGGTCACGGAAACCAACATGATATTCATCACGCCGATGCCGCCCACCATCAACCCGATCGAGGAGATCACGACCGTCACCAGCACAACCATCCCCATCATGTCACGAAATTGTTTGATGATGGCATCGGCTGAGGAGATGCCAAAGTTATCGGGTTGGGACCACTTCACGTTTCGCCGTCGACGCAGCAAACTGGTCACTTCATCCTTGGATTGGTCGAGCCGCCCAGGATAAGCCATTGCCGTGATGAAGTTATCTTTGGCGTCAGGATGCATCTTCCTGAAGCTGAAATAGGGAACGTATATGTCACGGTCGTTGCCATTGTCACCCAGGAACTGCTTGCGTTTGTCCAGCGTGCCGATAACCTCGAAGCCATGGCCAGCGACGATAATGGTTTTGCCGATGGGATCTTCCTTCGCGAATAAACGCTTAACCACGTCAGCCCCCACGACAGCAACATCGCGGCGGTGCATGTTGTCAATGTCCGTGAAGAGGCGGCCGTCCTTCAGTTCGGCGTTCATCGTCTGGAACGCCTCGGGCGTAGGGCCGGAAAAATTGGCATCGATCATCTCCACGCCTTTATATTTTGCTGTGACGGACGGGCCCCAAACGAAAGTCTCAACCGCAACGGTTTCGACCGAAGGGCACAGATCCTTGATGGCCATCGCGTCCTCGTAGGTCAGGGGCTTGCGCGTGGCTTCTTCGTGAGTCAGACTGGTCTTGATACCCGGGTCGAACTTGTAGATGAACAAGGTTCGAGTACCGAATCCCTGCATAATCGCGACAAAGCGTTGGTCGAGGCCCTCGAAGATCGACGCCACTCCGATGACGGTCGCGGTTCCAATCAGCACGCCGAGGATGGTAAGGAAGGCCCGGAACTTGTGGCTGCGCAGGGTGTCCAGCGCCAGCAGCATATTCTCTCGTACCGGTTGGCGTCGCTGCGTCATTCTAGGCCTCCGTCCGCAGAGCTTCAATGGGTTCCAGATTGGCAGCTTTGCTGGCCGGGTAGATGCCAAAGAAAAGTCCTACCGCTGTGGAAAGGAACAGCCCCACCAGGACCGCGCTCAGGGGGACGCTGGAAGTGAAAACGATACTCACGAGCTTGCTGACTACCAAGGAGATCAAGACGCCGGCCGCGCCCCCCACCAGCGCCAAGACGCTGGCTTCAATAACGAATTGCATCAAGATATCGCGCCGCCGCGCGCCCAGAGACTTCCGGATGCCAATCTCGTGGGTACGCTCGGTGACGCTGGCCAGCATGATGTTCATGATGACAATGCCACCGACCACCATGAAGACCGCCACGATCCCGATGGTGACCGCGAAAATCGATGCCGTCAACTGGTGCCACACGCCCATGATGCTCTCGGAGGCATTGATGCCGAAATTGTCGGTGTCATGGTAAGGAAGATGGCGCCGCGCACGCATTAACGCCCGGACGGTGTCTTCCAGGACCACCATCTGCTGAGCATCCCAGGCTTGCACGTCTACTGAGAGGTTGGGGCGCGCTCTGAAGACTTTTCGGAAGGTAGTAAGGGGAATCTGGACAAACTTGTCCTGGCTCTGTCCAAACGTTGACCCAATGCGGGCAGCCACGCCGATCACTCTGAACGGGATGCCGCTGACGGTGATGTCCTTATTAATGGGATCGACGCTGGGGAAAAACTCGGTGACCAGATCCTGGCCGATGAAACATACCATGGACTCGTGGGTGTAATCGGTCTCATTGAGGTAGCGCCCGAATCCGACTTTCGCCTGACCGATATCAATCATGTTGGAAGTTTCACCGGAGACATCCACCTCGTGCAGGATATGGCCCTTAAACCTGACGTCCGCTCCGCCCAGTCCGGCTTCTGCGCCGATGTTCTTATACCCCTTGATGCTGTCGCGAAGGAATTCGAAGTCTTCGATGCGGATGGCCTTGTTGCGACGTTGCATCTTCACCCAATCTTCGCCGGTCGTCGCCCAATCATATTGGGAAACGATGAAGACATTCGCTCCCAGGTTGGCAATGTGATCGGCGATGTAGAGATTCATGCCATTGATGATGGACATCACGACGATCAGCGTGGTAGTGGCAATCACCACGCCCAACAGGGTGAGGAAGGAACGCAGTTTGTGGGTGCGCAACGTTTCGAGGGCAATCCAGAAGGCCTCGCGGGAGGTGACCCAGAAACCGCTGCTTCTCCGCGTCGCCCGAGGGTTCACTTTGGCAAGCGGCGTGTTCGGTCGGGTGAGTGCGGTCACAAGGATTGGTCCCAACGGATTCCCCTGCTTAGTTAAGGAGGGGCCAAGGGTGGTTGACCGCGACGCTGACCCGCCAGCCACCACCCCCGCCCCTCCTCCCGCTGAGGAGGGGAATCAGGGCAGCGCAATCATCTATTTGACGCTTTCGTCGCGTTCGATCTTGCCGTCGCGCACGTGGATAATGCGATGCGCGTGGGCGGCGATATCGTGTTCGTGGGTAACCAGGACGATGGTGTTTCCGCCCTCGTAGAGCTTCTCGAACACGCCCATGATTTCCTCGCCGGTGGCCGAATCCAGGTTGCCGGTGGGTTCGTCGGCCAGAATAATCGAGGGGTTATTCACGAGAGCGCGGGCAATCGCCACCCGCTGCCGCTGTCCGCCGGAAAGCTCGTTGGGCTTGTGGTTCATGCGTTCAACCAAGTCTACCTTGCGCAGAGCCTCTTGAGCTTTTTCCAGACGCTCCTTGGCCGGCACTCCGCTATAGACGAGGGGCAGTTCCACGTTGTGCAAGGCACTGGCGCGGGAGAGAAGGTTGAAGGTCTGGAAGACGAAGCCGATTTCCTTGTTGCGAATGTAGGCCAGTTCGTCGTCGGAGAGTTCGCTGACCAGCCGGCTGTTCAACCAATATCGGCCGCTGGTCGGTGTGTCCAGGCAGCCGATCAGATTCATCAAGGTGGACTTGCCAGAGCCCGACGGTCCCATGATGGCCACATACTCGCCCCGTTCGATTTCGAACGTGAC
>Ga0181532_10001551_pt1 | contig 22142 bp, 12 predicted proteins | sample PEATcosm2014_Bin_33_FD_119768 | JGI IMG/M metagenome (GOLD analysis project Ga0181532, IMG submission 119768) | Peatland microbial communities from MTU Mesocosm Facility, Houghton, MI, USA - PEATcosm2014_Bin11_30_metaG | ecosystem: Environmental > Terrestrial > Soil > Wetlands > Peat | place... | reverse complement strand
TATCGCGGGAAAGTGAGTACGGCGCCGGAGAGCAAGGCGGCGGCCGGGCCGGAGATATCGCTGGCAATCCTGCCGTTTCACAACGCCACAACCGACGTCTCGATTGACTGGATCGGATCGAGCATGGCAGACATGCTGAGTACCGATGTGGGCCAATCGTCACACATGCGCATCGTGTCCTCCGACCGGTTGCGGCAAATTCTGAAGGACCTGCGAATCCCACCGAATGCAAATATTGATCCGGACATGCTGCGGCGAATCGCCGAGTTGAGCAACGCGGACACGGTGGTCTCAGGCCAGTATGCGAAATTCGGAGACCAGATTCAGATTGATGCGACGTTGCAGGACCTGAAACACAATCGGCGCGAACCACTGAAGATGCAGGCGGCAAGCGAGAAGGAAATTCCGGCGACGGTAGACGGGCTGGCCGAGCTGATACGGAAGAATCTGGCGCTCTCATCGGATGTTCTGAAGGAACTGAAAGCCAGTTCGTTCCAGCCAACGTCCAAGTCGGCGACGGCGCTGCGCGGATACAACCAGGGCGTGCAATTGCTGCGCGATGGGAAAACTCTGGAAGCCGTGAAAGCACTGCAAGGAGCCGTGCAAGATGATCCGCAGTTTGCGCTGGCGTACGCGCGGTTGGCAGAGGCGAACGCAGCTCTGCGGCAAGACGACGACGCGGAGCGGTTCTCGCGGCGTGCAGTCGATTTGAGCCAGGATCTGCCGCTGTCAGAAAGATACCTGATCGAAGCGATTCACGCGCGAATCGTGAAAGACACGAAGAAGGCCATCGAATCGTACGAGAATCTGGCGAAGACCCAGCCCGACAATACGGATGTGAACTACGCGCTGGGGGAGTTGTACCTAAACCAGGGAGATTATGAGAAGGCGCGGCAGCATTATACCAACGTGCTGAAAAGCGATCCGAAGAATCTGAATGCGCTGCTTTACCGGGGATGGGTAGAAGTGCAAGCTGGCAATCCGCAGGCAGGGCTTGATCCGCTGAATCGCGCGCTGAATCTGGCCATTGAAGTGGACAACCAGGAAGAAAAGGGACAAATCCTGCAAGCGATTGGCGTGGCGTATGAAGGATTGAACAAACCGGACGAAGCGTTGCGCAATCTGGAGCAGGCCAGGGACATCAACAAAACGATTGGAAACAAAGGCGGAGTGGCGAACAGCCTGGTCGAAATCGCGGGAGTGGAAGCTTCGCTGGGCAAGAGCAACGAGGCGCTGGCTGAATACACCGAGGCCATTTCCATCGACAAGGAGATTGGCGCGAAAAAGAGCATTGCGGACGCGATGGTGAATATGGGTGTGTTGCTCCAGGACAAGGGGCAGTTCGACAAAGCATTGGGGCTATACAAAGAGTCTCTCCAGATGCAGCGGGACCTTGGAGACGAATCCAATCAGGCCGTGTGCTTGAACAATATTGGTGGCGTGTATCTGGCGCAGGGCAAGAGCGATGACGCGCTGACGTATTACCAACAAGCCTTGCAATTGCGCGAGAAATTGGGCGCCCCGGCAGACATAGCGGAAACGCTGCACAATCTGGGCGAAGGCTACACCAAGACCGCTCAGTACGATAACGCCATGACGAATTACATGCGGGCACTGGAGTTATACCGGAAGGCGGGCGACGCTCATGGAGCGGCCCTGGAGTCCTACGGAACGGGGATGGTTTTCCTGTACCAAGGGCGATACGGAGCGGCCGTTAGCTCGATTCAGGATGCGGTGAACGGGTTGACGACGTTGAAAGATCGCAGCGCATCCATGGCGCAGATTCAAAACGGCTACGCGCAGGCTTTGGTACTGGCGGGAAGAGGGAACGAAGCCGCCAAGCCGCTGGAGGACGCGGAAAGCCTGGCGCGCGAATTGAAGAACGACAGCCTGCTGGCGGATATTCTGAGTACACAAGGAAACGTGCGTTTCTACAGTGGTGACATGAACGGAGCGAAGGGACTGTACCAGCAGAGCCAGCAGACCGCGGTACGCGCAAAGGACCAGGAAAAGACACTGATCGCAAAGTTGGATCTGGCAAAGGTCGCGATTGCGCAGGGGCAAGCACAGGCCGCGATAGGCGCGTTGCGTCAGATTATTGGAGAGGCTGATGCGATGGGGCTCAGGTACCAATCGATTGAGGCCTCCGTCAGCACCGCGCAAGCCATGATCGCGGTGAAGGATTACGCGCACGCACGGCAGGAGCTCGAGCAACTGCTGGGAAAAAGTGAGAAGCTGACCCTACGGATGCAAACGGCAAGAATCCAATTCTTACTTGGTGAGACGCTGCGCCTAAGTGGAAACGCCAGCGAAGCGAGCAGCCATTATCGCCAGGCCGTTTCTCAACTGAATGAACTTAAGAAAGAACCTGGCGCAGAAAAGTTGTTGGAACGATCCGACCTGAAAGCGATGTACGAAGAAGCCTCGCACTGAGCCCGCAGAGGGAAATGCCAAGAGCAAAGAGGTCCACATTGGCGAACCAAGTGGACCTCCAGCGGAGCTCGATTCCGAGCGATTTCAGTTCTTCACGGTGATGCTGAAGGAAGTGTTGCCGTCGTTGTCCAATTGGCGGTTCAAGGTCGTGACGCTGACTACGTTGGAGATCTTGCCGCTGGTCGTAGTCTTTGGCACGTTCACCACTACCAAAACACCAGCAGCAGAGAACGTGTTGAGCGGTGCCAGGGGTTTGATGTTGCAGGTAATTACGTTTGCAGAAACCGAGCAGGTGCCACCCGCAGGGGTGATACTCGAGATGGAGGCACCGGTCGGGAGTGACACTGAGATGGTGAGAGTTACACCGTAGGCGATGTTCTTTTTGGCCTCGTTGACAACGCCAACGATGTAGGCGACTTGCGACCCCGGTTTAACGGTGGAAGGCGCAAGGTAGGCGGAGTCCACGTCCACAGGCTGATCAACCACGGTGTAGGATACGGAAGAGGTGGCCGTGTTACCTGCGACGTCTGCCGCATTGACGGTGAAGCTGTTGTTGCCGATTGCGGAAGTGTTCACCTTTCCGCCCGCTGGCCCAGCACAAGTGGCGATGCCGGAGGCAACTCCATTGGTGAGCGGGTCAGAGCAAGCGAAGGTGCCGGTAGCGGATTGATTGAGAAGGTAGGCATTGGGAACACCGTTGTAAGTTGCGGGAGCGGGCGACAACGTTGGACCGGTAATTTGCGGAGGCGTGGAGTCCACATTGAGTTGAGATTGGAAGATGCTCGTCTGATAGCAAGGGGCGGGGAAAGTGCCGCCCGCGGGATTCGGACAGGTGGCTCCCGTAGCATTGACCAGCTGTATGTTCTGCTCCGTGATGCCAATGTTGTCCACTGCGCTCCACTGCAGAAAATACTTGCCGTCTGCCAGACCAACCTGGTTACTGGCGCCCGGGAAAGTGATCGGCTGAACACTTTGGGTGTTAAAGCCGGTGGGTGGAACAGCCTGTGCAGGCGATGGAAGCGGCGGGGCCGGATAGACCAGATTGCCGAGCAGGTCCGTCACCTCAAAGCTCTCACCAGCGACAGGGGCCGGACTGAAATAATTGTACGCCGACAGGGGCGTAAGAACGCACGGCCAGGTCGGCGGATTCAAAGGACAAGCAGGGTCGACAACGAAACTAAGGCTCAAGGGCGACTTGAACCAGAGAGCGGAAGAAAAACCGTTGTTGTTGATGGGAGGAGCATTCAGCGCGGTGCCATTGACGCTTACAAAGGACACCGGCATGGGCACGTTGTAGATCATGGCAAACGTTCCCTTGTTCTTGGTCTTTCCGCTTGAAGTGGGGTCGCCGTAGAAGGATTGTTGAATGTCCAGGACATCGCAAGTCTGCGGGGCATTACTGATGGCTGTTCCGAGGGTGACGGAACACGCAGGGTTCGGCGAACCGTTAATGGGGCTAGGCGCCCAGGTGGTGGTACCAGTCGTGTTGGGCTCATAGTGAGCAAGCGCGGTCGTCAATCCTGTGTTAACCGGATTATTGATCACCGGGTTTGAGCTGAGCTCGGCAGCAATCTGAATTCCAAGGAGAGGACCTGAGGCGCTGGAAGCATAAGGACAATTGGTGTCCAGAGGGACGGCAGCGCTTCCGGATAGTGTGGGATCGAAACACAGATCGACGAAGAGCGAACCATCGGGACCCACGCCGTTGGGATTATCGTTGATCAGAGGGAAGAGAATCGAGGTCGCCAAAGGTCCACCCGTTACATACTGAGGCCACGTGACGGGATTGACAATCGAATTGGTACTCTGAATCTGGATAGTGGACGGGTCATTGTTCGGGTAGGTCAGATTACTGTTGTCGGCAGCCTGGCTGAAATCGACCGTGTGGGTCAGAGCCGGGGCGAATGGAAAAGTCGTGGGAGCGGAAGACGAGACCGGCGCGACAATCGTTTGGGCAGTGAAACTCCAGCTCAGGATGTCCTGGTTCTCAAATCCACCGCCGGTAGACGCGGTGAAACCGACGTACGCATCATCATTCGTGTCGAGGCCGAGTGTTGCCAGGTCAAACGCGACGGCGAGAACTTGCTGGCCATCCAACTGAACGGTGAGGTTCTGGCAACCGGCACAGGGGAGCCCATAGGTAACGATGATGGTGTGCACGTTGCCGTCCGTGAGGTTTGCCGAGAATGTGGAGTTGATACCGATGGTGGGGTCAGCCCCGGAAGCGCAGCCATTCAGACCATGGTGCTGACTGTTGTACCCAGCGCCGCAACTCATTACAGCAATGTGATTGTTGTTGGGGTCCCAGCCGTTCTGGTAGGTGTCAAGCTCGATAGCCATGCTATTGGGAATGCCCAAGGAGGGCGTGGCGTTACCATCGTCGTCACCGTAGCCGATGGCACCGCCCTGGTAACCGCTAGCGCCGATCCCTGCAGGGGCTCCCTGAACCAAGAACGCAATACCGTCCGCGTGTCCACCCGTGCCACCTTCGCCAGAAAACTGAAACGTGAACGTGCTGGTGAACCCGGCTTTGAGGGGGATCTGAGAGGTGTACCAAGCGCTTCCGTCTTGATTGTCGGTTCCTGGAGTGAGCCGCAAAACATAAACGGACCCATTACTGGTGGCAGCGGCGCTGCCATTCAATTGCAAGCCCGCCGTTGATGAGAAATTCGTGTAACTAAATTGCGCTTGACCGCGGGTGAGAGTCACGTTCGCAAACAAAAGAATCAAGAAAAATGCAAAAAAACGAGCTGGGGTACAAAGCATTTTCATCAGAATCCTCTCCAAGTAATCAGTTCACATCGAAAGATGGCCGGTTGTTGTCACTTGCGGTAGTGAACAAACCAGGGTTTGGGACAGGCGCACAAACTGCAACAGGGCAAAACAGGGGTAATTCTGTCTATGGCGGCAGGACAAGTCAAGGGAATTTCCAGACAAACTGGACCTATTACTGCTGGATTCGAGTACGGTGAACCGCTGCGATGTAGGGCGAGAATGCCATAGAACTACTGGTACCTCTATGATAGCCAATTTTGTAGCCGTATCTCGCCAATTCGGCACATTGTGGACGCCCTTCCCTGGAGTGAGGACTGCGGGTTCATGCCCTGGAACGGAGCTAGCTTAACCTGTGAGCACCGCAGATTCACACAGCCAGGCGGAAGAAAAGAACCTAACTCATCGCGGAATCTGAAAAGACCTTCGTCAGAAAGTGGCGGAAGGATCGAACACCACTGCAGCGAGACTTGTTGACGCCAAATTAAGGCTGGTTGGTGGGCTCGCCAGGATTTGAACCTGGGACCAACGGATTATGAGTCCGCTGCTCTAACCGCTGAGCTACGAGCCCCACGAGGGATGACGTATGGATTTTATATGAATTCGCTGGATTGGGTAGGAGATTTGAAAAGGTCCAAAATGCTGGCCGCAGTAAGGCAGCAGCAGATCGTTACCCCCTGGCGATCATTATTCCAGGTGAGGCTGTTCGCTACGGGAATGATGCCCACGACTGGGGCAACTATTTTCCGTCATCGGGTTGGTATGTCCGCCATCGCAAATATATCATAGGGACTTTGTATCTGGCGAATGAAAGCCTCGGCTCTCTTGTAGCCGCTCTCGATTCCACGAAACCTGGCAACCGAATCCTGTAATTCGTAATAGCGCTCGGGAGTTTGACTGGCATGGGCGTAGCAGGCAGCCCGTTTCAGGGACTCTGTTTCTGAAATGTCCACGAAGTGAGTGGGCGCGAATTGAAAAGTGTCTTCGCCGTCCGAAACCTCGTAGTAGTACAGCGCGAAACTCTTTTCCGATTGCTTCCAGACATCGAAAGTCATCATGGAAATCGCACGATGATCACGGTGACCATCGATGGGCCATTGGTTGAAAACGGCGTCGGGCTTTTCGGCGTCGAATATTTTCTGGTACGTCTCATAGTGATCGTTATCCAAGATGGCATGGCCGTTGATCTGGCCCGCGTAAGCCGGACGCGCCTTCAATATTTCGCACGCCTTTTTGGCCTCCGCAATGCGCGCGCTTGCCGGAGTGGGCGGCCACCCGCCGTCATTCAGGTACAGCAGAACCACTTCGTGGCCAAGCGCGGTGAATCGTGCAACAGTACCGCCGCAACCATATTCGGGATCACCGGGATGCCCGCCTGTCACAATGATCTTCAACTTGCGCGTTGGCCCCGCTGAAGCGGACGGAGATTTCGCTTCTGTGTTTGTTGCAAGCGTCCCAACCAGTAATCCTGGTGTGAGCGTGGCAGCGCCACGCAACACGTCTCGTCGATTCATAGTTATGTCCTCCCAGTGCGGCGGGCTGTGGCCACGAAACCGGGCTGTTCAGGCCGCGAAGAGGGCGATCCAGAAAAGGACGCTCTCCCATCAAAGGATTCTGGAGGGTGCCTTCTACGATTTAAACCTAATCACACCCAGACCGATGGTCTTGCGCTGTTTCTCCGGGTATTTCAGGCGTGCTTTCTCTGCCTGTTGCTTTGTCTTGAAAGGCTTCGATAACGGAGTGAATTCACCGGCGACGAACTTGAAAAGCAACCACTGCTCTGTTGATTTGGACATTTGAGATTTATAGCACAAGCGTGGTTAGTCGTCCAAGAGGCGATCGGGGCGGGCAGCGCGTGCGAAGGCAGGCGAGTGTGCGTCACAGTGAAGCAAAAGCTCTTCGGAGGTCAATGGACGGAGGCCGGACAGTTGCTGAATTCTCGCCGGACGGCCAAGTTATTGGAGCAATTTCAGTTACACGGTCGCTCCGACAGAAGGAGTGGCAAACTTGCGCGGGGCTGGACCGGGTGTTAGCATGCGCTGCACGTCCCCGGTTACGGATTTAACCACTTCCATGGACTCGTCAAGAGGGCCTCAACCATCATTTGCTTTCGGTCCGTATGAAGCAGACCTTCCCTCCGGAGAACTCCGCAAGGGCGGCATTCGCATCAAGATCCAGGATCTGCCGCTACGCCTGTTGAGTGTGCTGGTTGAAAAGCCGGGGCAAGTGGTCACGCGGGAAGAACTTCAAAAACGCCTCTGGCCGGAAGATACTTTTGTTGATTTCGAGGATGGGTTGAATACCGGCGTCAAGAAGTTGCGCGAGGCCCTGGGCGATGATCCCGAAAAACCACGTTACATCGAGACCGTTCCCCGGCGCGGCTACCGCTTCATAGCGGAAGTGAAGCAAATTCCGGCGCCCGCATTGGTACCTGTTTCTTCCGCGGCGCCGGCTCCTTCCGTGGCCGTTCAAGAGCCGACGGGAGCAATTCGCGGGCCGCTAAGGCGGTCGAAAAGGTGGGTGCTTGGGACGGTAGCGATGCTACTCCTATTGAGCGGGCTGGGGTTCTGGCTATTGTACGGAAGACCTGCGTTTTCCTTCAGTCAGCACGATTCCATCCTCGTCACAGATTTCGAAAATCAAACGGGCGATCCGCGCTTTGACGAAGCTCTTCGCACGGCGTTCACAGTCAGCCTCGAGCAATCCCGGCACGCGAATATCTTTCCCCAAGTCCGTGTTGGCACGGTCCTTCGGCTGATGGGTAAGCCCGCAACTGAGCGCGTCACTCCCGCAGTGGGACGCGAGATTTGCCAGCGCGAGAATATTCGCGGTCTGATCGCCAGCAGCATCACACGTACCGGTCAAGAGTACGCACTGTCCGCCCAATTAATCGATCCGCAAACCGGCGCGACGGTGCGCTCTTATACGGAACGCTCTTACGGTGAGGATCACGTTCTGGATGCCCTCGATGTTATCGCCGCGGATATTCGGCGCGACCTCGGTGAATCGCTTTATCAGATTCACCGCTCAGACCGCCCGCTCCCGGAAGTGACCACCAGTTCGCTGACGGCCCTCAAACAGTACGCGGATGGCTCCGCACTCTGGCATCAGGGAAAGTTCAAGGAGGCGGCAACTCTGCTGCGCGCTGCGGTCCAGAGCGACCCAGACTTTGCGATGGCCCACGCAGCCCTCGGCAGTGACTATTTCAGTTACATCGTAAATGCGCCGGTTGAGGGGAAACAAGAATACGAAAAGGCGCTGGCGCTCTCCTCGCGCACCACCGACCGCGAGCGCCTGCTTATCCAAGTCAGCTATGCCGATGATCTTGAGCATGTCAGCGACGCTGACGCCCTTTATCGTGCGTATTTGAGCCGCTATCCAGACGATTGGACCATACTTTCCAATTATGCGCGCCTCCTGCGCAGGCATGGACGTGCCCCCGAGGCCATCGCGCAGTATAAGGAAATCATCCGGGTCGCCCCGGACGACGCCAGAACTTATATCGAAATGGCCACTGCGTACCGGACCCTGAATCAACTGCCGGAAGCGCTCACCGCCTATGCCGCGGCCATTCAACTGGACCCCCACTGGCTTGCTGCGGGAGACGTCGGGAGAGAGTACGGGTTTACCCTCATCCAAAATGGGGAGGATCAAAAAGCACAGCAAATCTTCACAGGCATGACGGAGAAGCCTGAAACCCGCGAAAACGGCACGCGTTCTTTAGCTATTCTGGATTTGTACCACGGGCGCTACGCGAACGCACGGAAGCGCTTCGACGAGTGTCTGACCAACCTGCGGAATCAACAAGCAGCTCTAAGCACGGCCCGTGTCCATCTCTGGCTCGCCATCCTCGCGGATGGCCAAGGGGACTTGCGCGCTGAGCGGCGAGAGCTCGACAACGCTTTCGACAACTTCGCGGCGATCGGACCAAAGGTCATCTTTGGCACGCGGATGGGCCGGCAGTACGTAAGCGCCGGCGCTCTGGACAAAGCAGAAAAGTTGGAGAGTCTCGTCGCCCCACTCGCGGACTCCAAGAATGCTGAGCAGACCGGCTATTTGCATCTCTTGCAGGGAGAGATTGCGTTGGCCCAGGGACAGGCCGACAAAGCGATCGAACTGTTCACTCTTTCAAACACGGAGAACAGTACACCCTTCAGCGTCGAAGCTCTCGCGAGCGCCTATCAACAAGAAGGAAAAATGGACGATGCCATCACCTGGTACGAAAAGCTCATAGGGCTCCAGAACCGGGCAATCGGGTGGGAGACCCAGCAATTGTGGCTGGCGGCACACAGCACGCTCGCGGCCGATTATCTTGCCAGAGGCGACCGCGAAAAAGCCAGACAGACCATTGGCCAGCTCCTCGATCTTTGGAAGGGTGCTGACCCTGAACTTCCACTGCGCAAGCAAGCCTTAGAATTGTCAGGCAGAATTTCCAAGTCCTAAACATCGCTGAAGCAGTTGAGCCTCGAATTGCACTAGAACGTGTGCCGGATTCCCTTGAGCGCCGGATAAAGCTTGCGGTACTCGGAGTATTGCAAGTTCATCAGCGATACGGTTTGCGGATCAGGTTTAACCGTTTTTGCCACGCGAACTGCGGCCTGGCATGCCAGTTCGACAGACGGCCATGCTCCGACGCCGACACCGGCGAGCAGGGCGGCACCGTAGGCTCCGCCTTCTTCTGCTTCGATCAGTTCTACAGGCATGCCGTAGATATCCGATTGTATCTTTTGCCAGAGAGCGGACCGCGCGCCGCCGCCGCCCAATCGGATGGATTCGATTGGCACGCCAATCTCCCGGAAGAGCGTGAGCGAGTCGCGAAGGCTGAAGGCCACACCTTCGAGGATGGCGCGAATGATGTGGGCGCGTGTATGTTGCGCGGTGATTCCGACAAGCGCGCCACGGGCATTCGGATCGAGATGAGGAGTGCGTTCACCCATCAGGTAAGGAGCCCATAGGAGTCCTTCCGCGCCCGGCGGAGTCTTCGCCGCCTCATCCATCAGCCTGTCGTAGGGATCGCGGCCATCGTCTTTCCCGGCACGGAATTGATCGCGAAACCAGCGCAGCGAAAGCCCCGCGCCTTGCGTTACTCCCATCACATGCCAGCGATCGGGAATTGCGTGACAAAACGTGTGAATGCGGCCCAGCGGTTCCAGCACTGGCTTGGCGGTTGCGGCAAAGACCACGCCGGAGGTTCCGATCGTCGCGCTGACGGCGCCCGCTTTTACAATGCCCATGCCGACGGCGCCCGCGGCCTGATCGCCGGCACCTGCAACGACGGGAATACCGGCGCGAAGTCCGGCCGCCCGGGCGCCTGCTTCGGAAGTTTCTCCGGTGATTTCGGGGGATTCGTAAACTTTCGGTAGCAAGCCTTCATCCAACTGCGAAATCTTCAAGATGGGCTGAGACCATTTGCGGTTGACGACATCCAGCATCAGCGTGCCGGAAGCATCGGCAACATCAATTGCGCGTACGCCGGTCAGGCGAAATCGCACGTAGTCCTTCGGCAGCAGAATAGAACGCACACGGGCCCAGATTTGCGGTTCATGCCGGCGCACCCACCAGATCTTCGGGAGAGTGAAGCCCGTTAGCGCGGGGTTGGCGGTGAGCTCAATCAAACGGCGGGCGCCGACCTGCTCCGTGATTTCGCGGCATTCTTCGCCGGTGCGTTGGTCGCACCAAATGATCGAAGGGCGCAGCACGTTATCGTTTTCATCCAGCAGCACGAGGCCGTGCATTTGACCAGTGAGGCCGATGGAATCAATTTCATTCGGTTGGACCTTCCCATTTGCGAGACATTCGGCGATCGCGCGGCACGCCGCTCGCCACCAATCCTGCGGATCTTGCTCCGCCCAGCCAATTTGCGGGGAACTCATGGGAGCGTGTTCTGCCGTAGCGCTGCAAAGAACACGCCCCAACTGATCGATCAACACGGCACGCGTCCCACCAGTTCCGACGTCAATCCCTAGAAGTTTCATTGTCTTTGAGCCTGCCATTTGGTTTGGGTTGCTTTCGCGAGGATTGCAAACTCCACGTGGCTAACATCTTATGACCCCGGCCAAGCGCAAACAACCTCATAAAAATGAACTTGCTGGTTCAGTTTCCAATGAGTGCGAGCTGAGCTAGTGAAAATCGCGCCGTCTTCTGGGGGAGTATACTGTGGGTTAAATTTGATCTCGAAGAGACCATATGAACTTTGGTGAGTGTGTTCGCGGGTCGCTTACCCTAGCCGATGGCGCGTGGGGCACCGAATTGCAGAAGCTGGGCGCGCCACTGGGAGCCTGCCTGGACGAATGGAATCTGATTAAACCAGAAATGGTGCGCCAGGTTGCAGAGAGCTATCTGCAGGCGGGAAGCAAGGTGATTCTGACAAATACGTTCCGCGCGAATCCCATCAGCCTGGCACCACATGGGCTGGACGGGCGGTGTGCAGCGATCAATCGCGCCGGCGTGAAGATATCGCGAGAAGCAGCAGGGCATAGGGCGCTGGTGTTTGCATCGATGGGCCCGAGCGGAAAGATGCTGGTGGCGAAAGAAGTTACGCCCGAGCGACTCCGTGACGCATTTTCCGCGCAAGCTCGAGCGCTGGCGGAGGAAGGTCCCGACGCCCTTCTGATCGAAACCATGATTGATGTTGCGGAGGCCAAGATCGCGGCAGCGGCGGCGCTCGAAGCCGGCTTGCCTGTGATTGCTTCCTTCGTCTATGACTCCGGCAAGAATCGCGACAGGACGATCATGGGAGCTACGCCGGAACAAGTCGCCAATGCACTCGTCAGCGAAGGGGTGCACGGAATCGGAGCGAATTGCGGGGTTGGCGCGCGAGAGTACATCGCGATCTGCAAACGCCTGGTGGCAGTGTGCAACCTGCCAGTTTGGATGAAGCCGAATGCGGGACTGCCTGAAATCGTGGGGGGAGTAGCCAAATATAAGACGACGCCGGAAGAATTCGCGGGAGCGGCAAAGGAACTGGCAAATGCTGGCGCAACTTTTGTTGGAGGTTGCTGCGGAACAAGTCCAGAATTCATCCGCATGCTGGCGCAGGATTCTGCGTTTCAAAGTACCAGCGGCCTGGCGTAATTCTTAGAAAAACAGGCTCTGCGCAAACTTATCCTGAAAATGCGGGTGATTGGCCAGTTCGACGTATTCGACTTGTCTGGCAAGCGACTCCCCCAAGCGGCGCCGGGAGTTGGAAATAAGCATCTGCCTTGCGCCAATCCCCGCGGCGTTTCCCACCTGACGGAATTTGTCGACGGGAATGCCTGGAAACAGCCCGATGCGGACGGCACTTTGTACATCCAGATAACTGCCGAAAGCTCCTGCAATGATAAATTGTTCCAGCGCTGAGGCGTCGATGCCGGAGACTTCGAGGAGAATCTCAATTCCGGCGCGAATCGCAGCTTTGGCAAATTGAATTTCGCTGATATCCTGCCGCGTCAAAACGATATCGCTGCCGCTGCCAGAATTTTGCGCGTTGACCAGAATGAATTCGCCGCCGTTGCCGTTCTGCCGCACGCGTTCCGCGCCTTTGCGTAAATTGCCGCGCGATTCCAGGACACCGGCATCGAGCAGGGTGGCAATGGCATCGAGAATCCCGGAGCCGCAGATGCCAATGGGCAAGCGCCTTTCGATTGTGTAGATCTGAATGTTGCCGCGTTCGAGGAGGACGCGTTCGATGGCCCCGGGGGCGGCGCGCATGCCGTGGCGGATGTGCGCGCCTTCAAAGGCGGGCCCGGACGCACACGAGCAGGTCAGGAGACGGCCGTTCACACTGAGAGTGAGTTCGGTGTTGGTGCCGATGTCGATGGCCAGGAATGGAGGACCTGACTTGAGAGAGCCGGCGTCGATTCCAATAAGCATGGCCACGTGATCTCCACCGACATAACCGGCGATATTTGGCGGAGTGTAAATGATTGCGCCCGCAGCAATCTGCAAACCGAGATCGCGCGCGGACAGATGAAGAGGCTCGGTGGTCGCCGGCAGGTAAGGCGCCTGGCCCAACTGTTGAACGGGCAGGCCCGCAAAGAAATGATGCATTGCCGTGTTCCCGGCTACGACCATCTCCACGATTTGCCCGGGCGAGATGCTGAGGTCGCTACAAGATTCGCGCAGCATCTGGTTCAGCGTCTCAATAACCCTGAGTTGCAGTTGCTGAGCGGCTCCATCACTATGGCTGGCGTAGGAAATACGGCTGATCACGTCTTCGCCGTAGCCAATCTGAGGGTTCATCAATCCACGCTGCGCGACAGATTTGCCGGTTTCTAAATCCACGAGGTAGGAGGCGAGTTTGGTTGTTCCCAGGTCAACAGCGAGGCCGAAGATACAGCTCTTCTCAGGAAGTATGCTGACCAGGGTGGGCGGCGATGATTCCCTGCTGACCACAGCGCGGAAGTGACCTGCGGAAGGACTGGCGGTTTCGGAAAGTGGTTTGAGACTGCCCTCGGAAAAGTACACATCCGAACCCGCGGCGTGAAGGATGGCCTGCCGGAGCGTGCCTGGCTCCCAAGTGTCAACGATAAGATCGAATGGTTGCACCAAGGGATCCAGCGCAACTTCCATTTCACGACCATCGATTTGAACGCGTTGTGAAGAAGTGAGAGACTCCGGCGGAATTTCCACCGTAACGGGGCTTTCCGGCATGGCTTGACAGGCGAGGCGATGACCTGCGGCGAGAAGTTCCGGCGTGAGTTTTTCCGTTTCCTGCGAAGTGGCGGCGGAGAGCGATCCTGCGATGAGGCGCACCTTGCATTGGCCGCAGGTGCCGACTCCACCGCAAACTGCTTGCAATTCCACGCCAACGGACTGCGCCGCTGACAGCAAAGTCTCTCCGGGCGCAATCTCCGCGCGCCGTCCAATGGGTTGCAGTTCAACAAGCAGATTCTTCTGGTGGTTTACCATGGAGCGATTCAGCGGTCATCCGGCTTGTGACGGCACTTCGCGGAAACGCTGCATTCATCGCAGAGATGGACAGGAGGCTGCTCCTGGGTGCCGAACCCAACAGCCATGGAAAGTGACTTGCGCGGCACCATCAGAAACGAAGGATTGAGAGCGACACCGATGGATTGCGCATCAACCTGACTGAAGATTTGAGTCTGGCCTTCCGCAAGCGACCAGCCGCGCATCCCGGGATAAGATTGATTCGTGGCGCGCAGACCTTCCTTAGAAGTTAGCTCAGCAATGTAACGGCAAATTGAGTTGGACAGAAGGCCAACCGCCGCAGTGCCGAATCCATCCAGCGCGAACTCCCAAGGCAAATTTGTTTGTGCCGCTTTGCTCATTTCCTCTTCCAGTTGCTTCCCGAGAGTGGCCACGGCGAGAAACACTCCGCGACATCCGGCGAGCTTACGGGCAATTCCAAAGCCTTGCAATTCGCTGCCGCCTTTCAGGGTCACGAAAGACTGAGAGATCCCGCAGATGTCCAAACGGCGAAAGGCCGCCTGGGGATGGATCAACCCAGTACCTTCGGCGATTGCCCGCTCTGCCAGAACCACGAGCTGAGGCTGGCGTGCGCGAATTTTCAGGGGATCGGCGCCCTGGCCCCGTAAGACCATGTCTACGGTAATGGACAACTGCCAGTCGCTGCGGAACTGCGTTGTCTCATGCAAAACAGAATTTTGTGGCATGTGATCCGCTCTCGATTCAAGAGTTCATCATCAAATTCCGGGTAATTCCGTCATGCCTGCGCGTTTGGCCTGTTCGGTAACAATGGCGCGCAAATCGTATTCGACTTTGGGCAAAATCGTTGGCCGTTTGTAAGCGGCGACGAGTTCCTTCACCTGTTCACGGGCACGAGTAAACGCATCTTTATTGCCAGACTGTTCCCAGGAGTGTAATGAGCCGCGGTCGATCACTTTTGAAGGAAGAAGCTGCTCCAAGCGGAAGTACTTTCGCGTTTCCGGGATTTTCAAGAAGTCGCCCTGCGCGCCGGCCTTTGCGAACATTTCGAGGGCTAAGGACTCCGTCCGTGGCTGAATCCCTTGCAAGAGTCGCTGCGCCATAGCGATGGACTCCGCATCCAGGACGAGTTTTTCTGCACTGTGACAGGCCAGCGAATCCAGCATGCCTGCTCCCGAAATCATGTTAATCCCGCCGAGAGCGCCCATGATCGCGGCGACGCCGCTTTCCTGGCCTGATTGCGCGTCGAGACATTTCGCGTCGCTGCCGATCAAATAACCATGCGTGGGGAGTCCAAATGATTTCGCGACTTGCGCGGAGGCAACATTCAGCATGGCTGTTTCGATCGCGCCCATCGGAGTGATGCCGCTGCGCATGTCAAAGATAGCGGGTGCACCGCCCCAGACCACGGGGGCGCCTGGCTGTGCCAGTTGATGGATGGTGATGGCGCTGATGCATTCGGCGGCATGTTGAACGACGGTGCCGGCCAACGTCACGGGAGCAGCCGCGCCCGACAGCGGCATTGAAATGATTTCGGCAGGAACCCAGGCACGTGCAAGTTCGATCAAATTCTGGGCTGCAAATTCAGACATGTGCAGAGGCGGCGAGGGGCACACATCGAAAATCGCACGCGGTTTTAGCTGTAGAGCGGCGCGGCTGCCGCTGTCCGCGACGAGAAGTTCGATCATGGCGGGCGCGGAGTGCGGTGAGAATGCGCCAGTCACGATGGGTTTGTTTGAGTACCACAGCACCAGGAACAGCCGGTACAAGTCGCCAATCTCTTTCGGCACTTCGTTGCAAACTACAGCAGTGGATTGCGCCGCATACTGCGGGAGCATCTCCGCGACCTGCACCAGGCGCACCAGATCGGCCGATTGGGTGAGGCGGTGTTGCAAGGTTTCCGGGTCCAAGATGTGCACGCAAGAGGAACCGGGATCAAACTGCACACTGTCACCGCCGTACCTCACAACCGGTTCGCCGGCGCGATTGTGCAAATGGAATTCCCGCGGAACGCTTTCGATGGAGTTGCGTGCCAGCGACTCCGGGATGTGAACAATCCCCTCTTCCACACGCGCCCCTGCGGATGCAAGCAGGTCGGTTGCTTCTGGGGATTGCACGGTCACACCGCGCTGCCAGATGAGAGCGAAGGCTTCCGAGAGGATTCGTTCGAGAAGTTTGGTATCCAGCAATTGGAGGATTGGCAACATTGGCAATGAGTCTCGCTGATGCTTATCTGATTTGTGTTTATCCCGGCTTCTTAAGAAGGTTGCGGGCCAGCGTTACAGATGCTAGCGCATCCTTTCCAAAACCATCCGCGCCAATTTCATCGGCCCAACTCTGGGTGACGGGAGCACCACCCACAATGATCTTCACGTGCGGGCGAAGCCCGTGGCGCTCGGCGGCTTCGACGACATTTTTCTGTCCGGTCATTGTCGTAGTCAACAAGGCAGAAACGCCGATGATGTCCGCGTGAACTTCCTTGGCTTTTATGGCAAAGGATTCAAACGGGACGTCCACGCCCAGATCGAACACTTCAAATCCGTTCGCGGTGAGCATCGTGCCGACAAGTGTTTTCCCGATTTCGTGGATATCGCCCTTCACCGTTCCCAGCACGACTTTGCCGAGCGATTCGCGGACCGAACCACTCTTTTGAAGCTCCGGCTCCAGCGCGGAAGTTGCCGCCTTCATGGCTTCGCCCGCGAGCACCAGGTCGGGGAGAAACATCTCTCCAGCTTCGAACTGTTGTCCAACAAAGTTAATTCCGGGGACGAAACCATAAGCAATCGCATCGAGCGGATGAATGCCCTGGACGATCGCTGCCTGGCAGAGCTTCCCTGCGCGCTCCGGATCACCATCAATGATGGCCTGTTTCATCTGCTGGAAGAGTTCATCCTGCATGAAGTCCTCGCGTCATCAGGAATCAGGTGCCCGGAGCCGGCAAATTCCAGATGAAATCGAAACGGGGTTGAGCTGATGTTGCTGAGCGGCGGAAGAGAGCTCTGTCTCCCCTCCCCATTCGGGCCGCAAAATGCGAGGAAGCAAGAGACCCGGGAGCGTATCTCAATGATATGTGCGAGGCTTGCTGGTGTCCACACGCGGGCGCGGCTTTCTCGGTTTGCTGGAGGGGCGAAGATGGTTAGATTCTGGTAGGCCACCCGGGTTTTCATTGATTTCGCGCTTCAGTTTTTCTTTGCGGCAGAATTGGGACGGATTTTTTCCGCCGGCACGATTCCTTCGCCTTCAAGGATGCTGTAGAACTTGTCCGCTTCCAACTTTGTGATCGTTTCCACTTTGCCGGAGGGCCAACGGATCTCCAAGCTGTCGATCGTGGTGGCCTTGTCCAAGCCAAAGTGGACGCGCAAATCGTGCTGTGAGAGGTAGCTTCCACCGCTAGGAATCTCGCTGGTTTGCGTCATTCCACCGGCGACGAGTTTCAAGCGCGCACCAATCGCCAGGCGGTTGCTCCGGGTTCCCGCAAGTTCAAGACTGACCCAGTGTTTGCCGGGAAGCCCGTGATTGCGCAGGATCATTGGGGAACCGACGAGGTCCTCGACGACTAGATCCATGTTGCCATCGTTGAAGAGATCGCCGACGGCCAGACCGCGCGAGACGCGTGGTTTCTGGATCGCCGGGCCAGCCTGATCGCTGGCATCGCAAAAAGTACCGTCTCCCTGATTGAATTGCAGGAGCTTTGGTTCGCGATACTTCGCTCCAGACGTGAACCGCTCGGCTTGAGGATACACGTGGCCGGCTACAGTGAACAGGTCCAGCCAACCATCGTTATCCAGATCCACAAAAGCAATTCCCCATTTAACTAATGGAAGAGATGGAAGACCGATACCCGACGGATAGGAGACATCCTGGAAATCCCATTTACCTTCGTTGCGATACAGAGGGGTGTTATCCAAGGCAAAATCGGTCATCGCGAGGGAAGGGCGCCCATTGTGCAAATAGTCGCCGACCGCGACGCCCATGCCGGCTTGTTCGTGGCCGTCCTCGCCCAAGGCCGCACCCGATTCCAGACCAATGTCCGTGAATTTACCGTCGCCATCATTGCGATAGAGAAATGCCGCCGTGGAATCGTTCGCGACATAGATATCCGGACGGCCGGTGTTGTTGAAATCTTCCCAGATGGTGGTCAATCCGTAGTAGCCGTTGGGGTCATCCACGCCCGCTTTCTTTGAGACATCGGTGAACGTGCCATTCCCATTGTTGTGAAACAGAGAATCACCCGATCCCTTCAAGCCGCGAGGGCCGCATTGCACTTCCACACCCATGAACCTGCAGGTTGAACTGCTACCAAATACCGGGAGCTGATGAAGATCAAGATCGACATAGTTCGTAACCATAAGGTCAACGAACCCGTCATTGTCGTAGTCGCCGAATGCTGCGCCTGTGGACCAACGGCCATCGGCAACGCCCGCTTCCCTGGTCACATCGGTGAAAGTGCCGTCTCCATTGTTGCGATAAAGAACGTTGCCGCCAAAGCAGGTGACGTAGATGTCCGGCCAGCCATCATTGTTGTAATCCGCGACGGCGCCGCCCATTGCAAAACACGGTGTGCCGATGCCGGCCTTCTCTGTGACATCGGTGAATGTGCCGTCGTGATTGTTGTGATAAAGCGCGCCGTGCGCTTTTTCTCCTTTGAGGGCCATCTCGACGGTGGGTGCATTGGTGAAATAAATGTCCGGCCAACCGTCGCGATCATAGTCAAGCAGGAGAACGCCCCCGCTCATGGACTCGATGATGTAGCGTGCTTCGGGCGCGGAAATGTGTGAAAAGTGAATGCCCGCCTTTTGCGTGACATCTTCGAGCTGCGGAATCGGGCGATCCTTGCATTGTGTGGTCTTCGCTGTCGGCGGCGGCGCCACACCTTGACTCACTCCCTGACCAAACATCTCGCAGGGTAGCGCAAGAGCACAGATAAGGAGCAAACACAACGCGATTGACAAGCGAGTCATCTGGACCCTCTGCGAGATGGAAGTTTGATTTACAGTTTAGCGCACACGAGAAGCGGCTAGTCCTGGACGTCGCAATTCAGATCGCGATGCGCTTTAATGCGCGAGCCATTGATAACTGACGAAAGCCAGTTTCTTGCTGTCTGGCGCCCAGGAGGGGACGTTAATTGTCCCTTGCCCCCCAAACAGTTTGGCCAGCACGGTGATCTTTTTATCCGACAGCGACATCAGCCGCAACATTACATCCTTGTCTTCGGGGTGACCCTTCACACTCAGGTCGTAGGAGAGAAAGACCATCCATTTTCCATCCGGGGAGATGTGGGGAAACCAGTTGTTGTGTTCGTCGAAGGTGACCTGTTCCTGCCCGGTGCCATCGGCGCGCATACGCCAGATCTGCATCTGCCCGGTGCGCTCGGAATTGAAATAGATGTACCTGCCGTCGGGAGTGTAATCCGGGCCGTCGTCGAGGCCGGGCGCTGTGGTGAGTCGCTTTTCCTCACCGCCCGTGACGGGAATGGCGTAAATATCAAAGTTGCCGTTGCGCTCGCCAACGAAGGCGAGCGTTTTGCCATCGGGTGACCAGCCGTGCCAGTAGGAGGGCGAGTATTGCGTCAGGCGCTTCGGCACGCCGCCTGCGATCGGAAGGACATAAACGAGCGAGCGATGGTCTTCCTGCGATGAATCGCTGATGGCCAACAAGTGTCCATCAGGCGAAATGCCGTGGTCGTTGTTACAACGGTTCGCGAAACCTGTATCAATCGTCTCGGGCGTGCCGCCGGTCACGGCGATTTTTTCGATGTGGCCGTTGCGGTTGAAGAGAAGCGACTTGCCATCGGGCATCCAGTTGGGCGCTTCGAAGCGTCCTTGGGCGACGTAGACGACGCGGCGATCCGTGGATTCGATGGGGACTGTTTCGAGGGCGCTATAAAGAGCGGGTTGGCCGGAAACCGTCAGGGGCGCCTGCAATTGGACATTGGTGAATACGGCCTTCTCAATCAAGTCCTTTTCATGCGAACAAACACCGATGCCCACGTAGTAATCGCCGTGAATCGGAACGCGGATGGAACCGCCCGCAACCTGAGTGGGGTCTCCCGCTTTTCCGAGCAGCATATAGATGTAATCACCGTGTTTTTCGAGTTGAATACGGCGGGGCGCGGAGAGATTCGACTGAATTTCGTGTGTCGTTGCTCCCGTCTCGTCGCGGTATTGCAAAGAAGTCAGGCCTTCGCCGTGCAGGGCTACATCGGCATAGGCCGAATCGGCGTCGAGCGTCTGGCGGACCATGACCACGGCCTTGCGATGGGGATTCTTGCCTTCGCCTATGAAGTTCACATCGGCGGCGATGGAAACGTCTCCGGAAACTTTCTTCCACACGAACTGGTAGGCATCAGCGGTGAACCACATGTTTTCGCCGCTGCCGGCCAGGGTGTAGCTCTGCTTGGCGGCGTCGTAATTCACGGAACCGGAATGGAGAACCGTGCCTACGTCTCCATGCCCTTCGAAGATTCCGACCGGTTGCGCTCCCGGTCCTGCGCCGAGTTGTGTTGCGACGCCAAAAATGAATAATGCGCTTGCAAGTAGCAAAAATAATCGCGACATATCAGCCTCCACTTTCCTGTCCTACCGGACTCCCTTTTCACTCAGATTGCGCAATCTCTCCGTCACATTCAGTAATGCCCGTCCATCGTGGTACGCCGCTTTCCAGATTTCGCCCTTCGCGGTGCTGGCGGGTTTGCCGTTTGGCAGAATCGAGCCGTAGTCGCCATGGAATTCCGGGTCAATCTGGAATAGCTTGATGAATTGCCACTGGAGTTGGAATGCCTTCCAGTAGCGTTCGTCTGTGCGGCCATAGCGTTCGTGCATCATCAACAATGCGTTTAGCCCTTCAAATTCCACCCACCAATCCTTCGACTTGATTTCAGGCTTGCCGTAGGCCGTGCCCTCTGCGAAAAAACCGCCATTGGTGGAATCCCAGCCATAGGCAAAAGCATGATCCACGAGCATCTTGGCCATGCGCTCCGTTCTTGGATCGTGACCTTGCCCCAGGACATCTTCTGCTTCGAGCATCAAGTAGGCAGTCTCGACATCGTGCCCGTAAGAATCGTGCTCCGGAAATGGCCGCCAATCATTGGTGAAGTAAAGATTCATAGCACCGGGCTCAACGCAAACTTTATCGCGGACAATGGCCAGCAATTCCTGCAGACGGTTGCGCAGCGTGTCGTCTTTCCAGACTTCATAAAGTTGCGTAAACGACTCGAGCAGGTGGATATGCGTATTCATGGATTTGTAACCAATGGGAAAGCCAGCAACCGGGGAGAATTCGATCATTCCGGATTCGGGATGACCGGAAATGGGCTTTCCGTCTCGCGTCAGCCATTCAAAGTACCCGCCATTTTTGGCATCGTGCGCGTGTTCATCAATCCATCGGAAAGCGCGCTGGCATAGTTCCAGTGCTTGAGGATCGTGCGTGGCCTTATACTCCGCCGCGGCTCCATAAAGGGCGAAACTCATTCCGTAAAGGTGTTTCCCATCCGTGTAAAAGGGCGAAATGCTGCCGTCGTCCTGAAGTCCCCAGTAGAATCCGCCATCTTGCTTGTCCCATAAAACATTACGGAGATAGTCCAGGCCGCGCCAGGCAATCGGGAGGTAATCGTCTTTTAGTTCCGGCCGGCGGATTGAAATTGTGGAGGCTACCCAAGTCATACGGCCCTGGAAAACGGAAAACTTACCCGTGCTGGGCTCGGCCTTCCAATCGCGCGAGAAATTGGAGTTAAACCCGCCGTTGGCATTGTCCACTGTGCGCGGAAACCACACGGCGAGAATATCCTGGCGCAACATAGTCTCCGCTTCATCCTGGAATTTCCTGTAGTTCTCTGCGTTTGCCAGCACATAGATGATTTTCGCGGGGGGCGCGGACTTTTCCTTTTCGCGTTCCTGCGCTTTGCTGATTAATGGAGTGACTAGGGCCAAACCAAACAAAAGAACCGCCGTTCGTTTGCCGACTTCCTGCCACATAAAATCCTCACCTCCAGAATGCTTCCCTGCTCAAGGTCTGCTGCTTCGTGAATCCCAAAAGTCGCGCCTCGATGG
>Ga0181532_10001550_pt1 | contig 22149 bp, 17 predicted proteins | sample PEATcosm2014_Bin_33_FD_119768 | JGI IMG/M metagenome (GOLD analysis project Ga0181532, IMG submission 119768) | Peatland microbial communities from MTU Mesocosm Facility, Houghton, MI, USA - PEATcosm2014_Bin11_30_metaG | ecosystem: Environmental > Terrestrial > Soil > Wetlands > Peat | place... | reverse complement strand
GCTGTCGCGCCCGCACAGTTCTTCCACACGGCCCAAAAAACTGCGGTCCGGCATCACATTATAGCCCTCGGCTTCCATCACTACCATGAAATCGCCTTCCCGCTCCACGTCGAACAGCACCTTTGCCTCGCCCTTGCGCTCGCGGCAGAGCGCGTGCAAAGCATCGACCGTGCCGTCGGTCGCGCTCCCGAGAGGAATCCGAATCCGCAGCGCCTTCGGCAACGGCACGCGAGCTTCATCCAGCGGAGTAATCTCATTGGCTGTGACTTTCGGATTCGCGCCTTCTTCAATGCGCACGCCACCCCGAATCAGCACCGGGACTTCGAGCTTCACTTTCTCCGCAAGTTTCTTGTAGGCCTCGGGAAACACCAGCAATTCCACCTTCCCCCACATATCTTCAAGCGCCGCCTGCGCCCACAACTCGCCTCTTCGTGATTTCGCCACGCGCAATCCTGAAATCAAGCCAGCGGTAACAATGTTCTCATCCTTGGCGGTCGATTTCTTCATGGCGGCAATATCTTCCGTGGAGAGCGCATTCAGATCGGCCAGCTTCTCTTTGTACTTTTCCATCGGATGCCCGGTAATAAAAAACCCGAGAATTTCCTTTTCCGCCGATAGCCGCGTATGTTCATCCCAATCGGGCACGTTGGGGAGCGCGCCGTTCGCCTGCTCGGCGGTTTCATCGGCAAACACGCCAAACAGCCCGTGCTGCCCCGACTCCGCGTCCCGTTGCGCTTTCTGCGCCTGGTCGATGGCTGTGTCGAGTGCCTGCATAAGCTGCGCCCGCCGTCCGAAACCATCCATGGCGCCGCTCTTGATCAGCGACTCCAGCACACGTTTGTTCAACAGCCGCAGGTCTACCTGCTCGCAGAATTCGTAGAACGACTTGAAATTCCGCCCCAGCTTCTTTCGCGCCGCCACAATCGACTCGATCGCATTTCCGCCCACATTCTTCACCGCCGCCAGACCAAACCGGATCGCCTGCCCATGCGGCGTGAAGTTCGCGTCGCTGACATTGATATCCGGCGGCTCAACCGCAATCCCCATCTCCCGGCATTCGTTGATGTACTTCACCACGCTATCCGTGTCGCCCGTGATCGAGGTCAGCAACGCCGCCATGAAGTCGACCGGGTGGTGGGTCTTCAGGTAAGCGGTGTGATAGGCCAGCAGCGCGTACGCCGCCGAGTGTGACTTGTTGAAACCGTATCCCGCAAATTGCGCCATCAGGTCGAAAATCTTCTCGATCTTTTTCGGCGGATAGCCGCGCTGCGTCGCTCCCCGCACAAAGCGATCCCGCTGTGCCGCCATTTCCTCGGGCTTTTTCTTTCCCATCGCACGGCGCAAAAGATCGGCTTCTCCCAGGGAGTACCCCGCGAGTGTGTTGGCCGCTTGCATCACCTGTTCCTGATAGACGAACACGCCGAGCGTCTCCTGCAGGATCTCTTTCAGCTCGGGCAACTCATATTCGATTTTGCGGCGCCCCTGTTTGCGCTCGATGAAATCGTCGATCATGGCCATCGGCCCGGGGCGGTACAGCGCATTCAACGCCGTCAGGTGTTCAATCGAGTTCGGCTGATAGCGCCGCAGAACATCTCGCATCCCGTGCGATTCAAACTGGAATACGCCGGAAGTCAATCCCTTGTGGAAAACTTTCTCATACGTCTCGTGATCTTCAAGCGGGATATCATCCAACTTCAGACTCGTCCCTTTCTGCGCAATCAACTTCAACGTATCGTCAAGAATGGTGAGCGTAGTCAGCCCGAGAAAATCCATCTTCAGCAGGCCCATCTTTTCGATGGCCACCATGTCAAAGGCGGTAACGATTTCATCGTTCTTGGTTTTGTGCAGCGGCACCAACTCAATCAGCGGACGAGGCGAAATCACCACGCCCGCAGCGTGCACACCGGAATTCCGCACCAAGCCTTCCAGTTTCCGCGCCGTGTCGAGTAACTGCCGCACCTGCGGATCTTTCTGATACGCCTCCTGCAGCGCCGCCGACTCCGTGAGCGCGTCGTCGAGTTTGATATTCAGCGTGGTCGGCACCATCTTCGCGATGCGGTCCACATCGCTGTACGGCATGTCCATGGCGCGTCCGACGTCCTTGATCGCAGCTTTCGCCGCCATCGTTCCAAAGGTGATGATCTGCGCGACGTTTTCCCGTCCGTATTTGCGGGTGACGTATTCGATCACTTCGCCACGCCGGTTCATGCAGAAATCAATATCGATATCCGGCATGGAGATACGTTCGGGATTCAGAAACCGTTCGAACAGAAGTTCATGCTGCAGCGGATCGATGTCGGTAATCCCCAGCGAATATGCGACCAACGCCCCTGCCGCCGATCCGCGCCCCGGGCCCACCGGAATGCCGCGTTCGCGAGCGTAGCGGATGAAATCCCAAACGATCAGGAAATACCCGGAAAACTTCATCTGCTGGATGATGGCGAGTTCGCGCGCCAGCCGCTGTTCATACTCGGCTAACGAGTGTTTAAGCCGGCCGCTTGCCGCCGCGCCGCGCAAGCTCTCCATTCGCCGCGCGAATCCCTGCCGCGTGATGTGCTCAAAATAACTGTCGAGAGTAAATCCGTCGGGAACATCAAAGTGCGGAAACGGGCTCGGAACTTTTTCCAGTCGAAGATTGCAGCGTTCGGCAATATCAAGCGTCCGCGAAAGCACGTCAGGCGCATCCTTGAACACGCGCAGCATTTCGTCGGCGTTCTTGACGTAGAACTGCGTGCCCTCGAACTTCATCCGGTTGGTTTCCTGGATGGACTTCCCGGTTTGAATGCACAACATCACGTCCTGAGCGTGCGCGTCATCTTCGCAAAGATAGTGGCTGTCGTTGGTCGCCACCATCGACAGCCCGAGATCTTTTTCTAGCTGGAATAAGCCGGAACGGATGCGGTGTTCCATCTCCAGACCCTGATCCTGAATCTCCAGGAAGAAATTTTCTTTGCCGAAGAGGTCGCGATAGAATCCGGCTGCCGCGCGCGCCGCGTCGTAGTTCCCTTCCGTCAACCGCTCAGCCACTTCCCCCTTCAAGCATCCGGAGAGCCCGATCAGCCCCTTCGCGTGCTCCGCCAAATATTTCTTGCTCACCCTGGGCTTGTAGTAGAAGCCGTGCAGCGAGGCTTCCGACGTGATCTTCACCAGGTTGCGATAGCCTTCTTCATTTTCGGCCAGCACCAGCAGGTGGTTATAAGTGTCGCCGTCGGGCGGAGTGCGTGTAATGACGTGGTCGTCTTTCTTGCAGATATAGAGTTCACATCCCACGATCGGTTTGACGCCGGCCTTGTGCGCGGCATTTACAAAATGCACTGCGCCAAAAATATTGCCGTGGTCGGTCATGGCCACCGCGGGCATGCCCAGTTCCTGAACCCGCTCGACGAGTTTCTCGACATCGCAAGCCCCGTCGAGCAGCGAGTAATCGCTATGCAGATGCAAGTGGACGAATTGGTTTTGGCTCATGAAGCTCTTAGCTTTCGGCTCTAATCAACCGGTAATGCAAGGTCGATTCGTATCAGGGTATGCCTTCAGGCATACCGTAAGCAGTGATTATCAGAGCGCCTTCAGGCACCGGCTCTAGGCCACTCGCGTTCATCACAGCCCCTTGTCAGATGGGATTCATTCTACTGGCTGGAAGAAATCACGCAACGCCTGAAAGTGGTGCAATTCCACTCTGGTCAATGCGCATGTTTGTAGTGGAAGGATGGTTCCCGCGATTCAGCCCCGGAGGTGCGTCCAAACTTAGCGCACGATCTGGAGCGAGAGCGATGGTCCCGGCACCTGAAAATCCACGCCGCGGTCGTCATTCATCTTGACCGTGGCATCAAGATCTAGCTGGGCAAGCGGAATCTTCTTCCCGGCTTGGTGGTCATTGAGCACCCAGAGCATTCCACCAGCGATCGCGTAGTTATGCACTTCTTCAACGTGCTTATCGCGGAAGACCAGCGCCGTAGGCGGTTCCTCTGTCTTCGGCCGATTGCGCGCTTCGACATCGGCTTGCAGCCGGTCAATTTTTCCGCTCAGAGCCTGTACATCGCTCTGCAATCCGCTATCGTCACGGGATGGAGCCGGGGAATAACTGCTCGCGTACGAATCCTGATCGCTAGTGTCATAGAGCGGATCAGAATACCAGCCATAATAAGGGTAATAGCCCGCGTAAGGGTAACCGTAATAAGGGTAGTAAGAACCTCGGCCTCGGCCGTAATAGCCCCGATAATGGTAAAACGGGTTGCCGATCCGCAAATTAATGCTGGAGCCGTGCCCAACATTTCCGCCGTGAACTGCACCGGAGAAGTGTCCAGCAGAACCGCCGCCCGATGCGAAATGCGCGCCACCGCCTCCACCGCGCCGTTGCGCCCACACGGGCAGCGCGAGCAAGATCAAGCTAAACGTCGCTATCGACAACCAGCGCCGCATGACTTAATTATAGCCCAAATCTGACTTATTCCAGGCCCAGAAAATGCAGCCCGGCCGCCGGAGAACGAAGCGCCAGCCGAAGCTCTTGTCCTCCCGGATCCGCCCGTTATTTACCCCTTTTCTTGCCCTTGCTCTTCGGAGTACTGGCGGCCTTTGCCTTGGTCTTAGCGGCCGGTCTGGCGCTTTTGGCAGGTTTCTCTGGCTTCTTCACGACAGGAACCGAGGCGGGCTTGCTCACCTTGGCAACCGGGGCAGGCTTTGCGGGAATCACGGGTTTTTCGGCAGCTACGGCCTTCGCAGGAGCCACACTCTTCGCCACCGCGCCGGGTTTCACCGGAACCGCTGCCGTAGTCGCCGCAATTTTTCCCTTCCCCTTAGCTCCCGGCTTGCCGCCAGTCGGTGCCGCGGCGGCAACAGAAGTAGCGGCCGCCGCCTTGGCTCCTCTTCCCCGCTTTGTCGGCGGAGGTGGCGGAGGCGGTGGAGGTGGCGGCGCCAGCGGCTTCAAGAACTTCAGCGTCTCCGTCCGCGAACGCAGCTTGCCGTCCAACAACATTAAGAACACATCATTCGCGATCTTCGGATACGTCGCCATCTGCGGCGTGATGTGCAGTTCCGTCATCTCCGGCAACGGAATCTTCTGCTGCACCTGCCGCCACTTGGTGAAGAAATTCTTGATCTTCTGCGCCACCGCCTGCTGCCGCGCCGTGATCGCAAGAAACAGAATCATCTCGGGACGCGCCGACGATAGCAACTGCCACGTCCGCGATGGCGTCGCCGCCTCTTTACCCGACAAGCGCTTGGCCAGGCTGTGAGCGTTCGAACCCAGATCCTTCCAGGCTTCCACCAGATCCTTGCGCGGAATTGCACGCCGCAAGTCCGCAATATCTTTTTCGCCCAGCCGCTCGGTCAGGAAATACAGCACCGCCGGCGCCACCTCGGGCGTATAACCAAGCTCGTTCATTTGCTGCCGCGTCTTCATCAGCGCGCCCAATCCAGCCGTGTCCACCTTGGCCGTGCTCCAGCGCGGATTCAATACCTTCAGCCATCCCTCTTTTTCGTATGCCTTCAGGACGCCCTGCGCATCGTCCTCGTACGCCAACTGTTCGATCTCGTATCCAATGCTCGAATTCCGGATGTACTCGATATAGCCGTTTTCTTTTCCCGATTCGTAACGCGCCTGCGTCCGCTCCTCGAGCGGCCAGTGGAATCGCGTGGTAAAACGCGTGGCCCGGATCATCCGCGACGGATCTTCGAGAAACGCGTAGTTGTGCAACACGCGAATTACTTTGGCTTCAATGTCGGCCGCCCCGTTGAACGGATCCATCAGCAGCCCGCGCGATCCTTCATTCAGCGACAGGGCCATCGCGTTCGCCGTGAAATCACGGCGGCGAAGATCTTCAATGATCGTGGCAGGAGCTATCTGCGGAGCCTTCCCCTGCTTCTCATAGTGCTCCGAACGCGCCATCGCAATCTCGGCGCGCACGCCGCCCGGCAGCGTCAGCAGCAAGCTCCGCGTCTCGTCGTCGGCGTCACCGATCACCGCCCCGGCCCGCTCCAGATCTTTCTGCAACTTCAGTGCGTTCCCCTGCACCGTGAAATCCAAATCACGGATGGGGAAGCCGGTTATGATGTCGCGGATAGCGCCGCCGGTCAGATATAAGTTCATCCCCGCCGCTTTCGCGGCATCCTGGACGAGGGTTACAGCTTTCTGTTGGTCCGGCGAGAGCCGGGTCTCCAGCGTGTATATGTAATCGGCCATGCCTTCCTAGTCGCCTTGCCGTAGCCCGTCACGGGCCCGGTCCGGGCGTTTTGCACAGGTTTTCCACAGAGGAACTGCTCAACACCTGGCGAGCTGCCCGCTCGCGGAATCTAACTCACTCTAGACATTAGACTTATATCGTAAGACCACAATTCCAGCAAACTAGAGAAAATAACACAAGGTTTACCGTTTGGCTACTGCGAAGGCACAAACTGCACGAATTCATCCGGAAAGTGCGAGAATCCCAGTTGGAGCTTCCATCCCGCCGCCTATTGTGCGACTGCGGATGAAGTGTCTCTAAACCCATGCCCTCGACCCACAAGAAAGTGATCGTGCGGAAACTCGACCGTGACTCGATCAGCGGTTACGTCGCCCCCGCCAACTTTGTGCTCGATGGCAAGCTCGAATTGCTCAACACTTCCGGCAATGTCGTCGCCATCGACCTGCGAGAAATCAAAGCTGTTTATTTTGTCCGCGAGTTTTCCGACACCGACCTGATGCTCCGCAAGACCTTCACCACCCGCCCCCGGACCGAAGGCTTATGGGTGCGCCTGAAATTTAAAGACAGCGAAATAATTGAAGGCATCCTGCCCAACGACCTGACGCAAAATCCCGCCGAAGGATTTCTGATGAACCCCCCCGACCTGCGTTCGAACACGCAGCGAGTCTTCGTGCCCCGTGAAGCGTTAACCTCGGTGACCGTACTGGCAGTAATAGGTTCAGCCAACCGCCGCCGTAAAGGTGGCCAGCCCGACACCAGGCAGGTAACGTTGTTCGAGCAGTAGGCTTGTGTGGTGGCGGGGGCTCTGCCCCGCGAAGACGTGGCGAAGCTCCGCCCCCATCACGAAATTGGACGCCAACACGTCCCCACGCTTCCGCTACAATTCCCGAGACACCGCCATGAAACTATCCGACATCGCCAAAGCCCTAAACGCCCGCCTCGAAAATGCTCCTCCTGACACCGAAATCACCGCCGTAGCAGGTATCGAACAAGCTGCTCCCGGCCAACTAACCTTCGTGTCGAATCCGAAGTACAACGCCGCCGCGAAGACCACCCGAGCCTCGGCGGTGATAGTCGCCGAGAATTTTCCCGCCATCTCCGCCGGAATGCTGCGCAGCAAGAACCCGTACCTGGCCTGGGCCAAGGCCATCGAACTTTTCTACCAGCCACCGCGTCACGCCCCCGGAGTCCATCCCACGGCCGTAGTTCATCCCCAGGCCAAGCTGGGCAAGAACGCGCACATCGGCCCCTACGTGGTGATCGAAGAAGACGTCGTAATAGGAGACAACGCAGTTCTCTTGGCCCACGTCGTCATCTATCGCGGTGTAACCATCGGCGACAATTTCTTCGCGCACGCCCACGCCGTGGTCCGCGAATTCTGCCAGCTAGGCGACAACGTCCTGTTGCAAAACGGAGTAGTCGTAGGCTGCGACGGTTTCGGCTTTGCCAAGGATAAGGATAAAGATGAAGACGACGGCCACTGGCACAAGATCGTCCAGTCCGGCAACGTCGTGGTAGAAAGCGACGTCGAGGTTCAGGCCAACACCTGCATCGACCGCGCCAGCATCGGAGAGACCCGCATCGGACACGGCTCCAAGATCGACAACCTCGTTCAAGTCGGCCACAGCTGCACTGTTGGACACGACACGCTCCTCTGCGCCCAAGTCGGCCTGGCTGGCACCACCGATGTGGGCAACCACGTCATCCTCGCCGGGCAGGTAGGCGTCTCCGGCCACGTCAAGATCGGAGACGGAGCCATCGCCATTGCGCAAAGTGGCATCCCCCACGATGTTCCCCCCGGAGCCATGGTCAGCGGCGCGCCCGCCATCGATCACCGGTTGTGGTTAAAGTGCTGCGCCGCCTACGCCAGGCTGCCGGAGATTGCCAAAGCAGTTAGAAAATTGTCGGAGCGCTAGCTTTCGGGCAAAGCAAAAAGCGAACATTTGGGAAAAGTGTTTCACGTGGAACACTTTGTACTGTCAATATTGCATGTATATGTATGTACATATAACTGCATGTTGTACTGTCCATATTGAATGTATATTTCTGTACGTATAACTCGTGTAACGAGAATTGATGATTTCTTATGGGGCTTCAAGTTGTTGATAATGCTCGGCGGTCGGCTGTGGTTAAACAGGCACAAGCGAGGAGTTATTACACTGTATTTTTTACAAAGACCGAATTCGGGTGCGCGGGGCCGCAACCATGTGGGAACTGCTTGTGGTCACATTGACGGGCAATTGGCTGTCAAGGGGCCCTCCCACGCGAAGCTTGGGACGGGTCACCCTCGGGATTCTCAGCGGACTGCGGTCAGGTGGGCCACCGGCCTGAAGGGAATTACGGTAAAATCAGAATTCACGCAACCCGAGGAGGGCTGGCGCACATGACCGGAATTCAGTTCATCACCGACGAAGCAGGTCGCAGGACGGCGGCTGTAATCGACCTGAAGAAACACAAGGCGCTCTGGGAGAACATCGAGGACGTGCTGGTTTCCCGCTCGCGGCGGCATGAAAAGCGCATCCCGCTCGCCAAGCTGAAGGCGGATCTCATCAAGAGTGGAAGGCTCCGTGGCTAGAAATGATAACCCGATTCGTGCTCTCTAGATAACTTATGAGCACAGCAAGCGCGGAAGGCTCGGTGACCCGGTACGACCTCACATTGACGTCAAGTGCGGCCGAAGAACTTAGAAGACTGTCAAACCAATTGGGCGCGCGGATCGTCCCGCGGTTGGAAAATCTCGCCTCTAATCCGCGCCCAGCGGGGTGTAAGAAGCTACAAGGCGGCAACCGCGAGTGGCGCATTTTCGCGCGGGCGACTACCGCGTGGTGTACACCGTCGACAACGCAAAACTGCTGGTGGAGGTGACGCGCATCCGTCACCGAAGCGAAGTCTACGAACGGTGATTGCTGGGTGTCCCTCGTTCCTTGAAGGGCGACGGGGTACCCGGCAAACGCGATGCAAAGCGTCTCCTCAGAGGCCGGACGTGATTTGTGGTCCACTCAACGAAAGCCGACCCCCTTTGGCGTCGGCGGTGTGACGTCCCACTTCTCGAAAAGCGCGAGAAGTGGGGCACCCCCGTTTCGTTCTCTGCTAACGGTTGGTCGCCGGCGCTGTACCTCACCGCCGCAGAAGTTGGCCACCCGCCATGACTGCTTCGGCGCCTGAAATGGTGATGGGAACGATGGGAACTTTGCACTCCTCGGCGAGATAGAACGGACCTTCCTTGAAGGGCAGCAGTTTGCCATTGAATGAGCGCTTCCCCTCCGCTTCGATGGCTTTGAGGGCGGGTGGCCCGCTTCGCTTGGGCGGGCCCTTTGGCTTCTTTTTCATCACAAACGCCCAGCCCATCCATCACAGATACGCAACCGCGCATCGGCGACGATGGAATCGACCTGTTGTGCCGAGCCCGTGGTGTGTCCGTCGGGCGCGACGGCCCTCAAAGCTGCCGAGACCGTGGGAAATCCTCAGAGGGAAACGACCGTCGAAGCCTACTCTTTAAAGGCCGCGGGGTGGCGCAGCCGGCAAACTGCAGATCCCTCACTTCGTTCGGGATGACAAGCTTGTGGGTGGACGTTCGAGATGACAAGCCTGTGGGTTGGCGGGCGGGTGACAAGCTTGTGGGGGGCGTTGGATGACGGGCTTGCCGGGTCAAGGGGAGAACGCCTTGACGCCTCGCTGGGACTGTCGGACGTGTAGGGGTCCCTTCGGCTTCGCTCAGGGCAGGCTCTTTGACTACGTAGCTGCTTCGCTTCGCGAAGCGGCTACCCCGCTCAGGATGACAAAGTGTGGCTGGCGAGGATGTGCTGATGCTCGCGCCCAATCATGCTCGCGTCCAATCATGCTCGCGCCCAATCATCGCAAAGCTGTGATATGGCTGTCCCGATGCCTGTCGGTGACGAGTTCCGGGTGCTCACGGCGGAAGGTCTCGGCAATGTGGCAGTTCCAGCAGACGGGCTTGTAGATGGCAAGGATCGTGGGAATCTGCTCGGGCCGGACGTGGTTCCACTCGGCCGTGGTGTGATCGGGTCGCATCAAGGCTGGCGGATGATCGAGATGCTGGAGGCGCGCGAAAGCTTTATGGCAATAGACGCACTCCTGGCCTTCATACCAGTCGGCCACGATCTTCCAGAGCAGGCAATTCGCGGGATCGGTTTCGACTTGCTGCAGGCACTCCTGGCCGCAGTCCTGGCGCTCGGGCCATCGCGAGCAACGGTCCAAACGAAGGGTGGGCTCGCCGACTAGCGCGGTCAGGGCGGCTTTTCTTGCGGCTACGTCAACCGCTTCGATCTCGTGGGTTTCGGGACAGGTTATCAGGCGTTTGCCGCGAAAGGTGAAATACGCTCGTAGGGCTGGAATGGACCGGAAAAGGATCACTCCGGCTACGATCACAACGATGGAGATTCCGAGAAACGCCAGGTTGGTCATACATCACCTCCCGGAGGCTTTCCGACGGGGCTTGGGTTGGAAGGCTCCGCGCATCTGCGAGTCTGATGCACATTGTGGTTTGCGGCGGCACAGGAGGCAGTGCCTTCCATCACGGATACCAGTGATTGCAGTCACTCGACGCTTGCTTCGGCGCTCGAGGGCCAGATGCCCCAGGCACATTGTGACTTACGACGGCTCCCGCAACTCCGCTGGAAGTCCGCGGTTGATTGCGGCTCTTACTCTGGCCATCAGGCACTCGCGTTCTCCGAAATCGGCGGGTTCGATGGGATCGTGAAATTCCACGGTCACGGTTCCGGGACGAATCGCAAACCGCGCTTTCGGCATGACTTCTTCGGTGCCTGAAATGGTGATGGGAACGACTGGAACTTTGCACTCCTCGGCGAGATAGAACGGACCTTTTTTGAAGGGCAGCAGCTTGCCGTCGAATGAGCGCTTCCCTTCCACGTAGATGGTCATGTTCAGTCCCCGTTCGATGGCTTTGACCGCGTCGCGCACCGCCGAGATGCCGGCATCGCGATTGCCGCGGTCGACTGGCACCAGCGATCCGATCAGCATGATCTGGCCGAGAATGGGGACCTTGAACAGTCCCTTCTTCACCATCACCGAAGTGCGGCGCGGGATCAAGGGAAGAGTGATGGGCGGATCAAGATTGGAGATGTGATTCGACATGAAGATGTAAGTTCGCGCCGGATCGATTTTTTCGACGCCGAGGGTTCGTATCTTCACGCCCGCAATGCGCACGCCGGCAAACGCCGCCCACATGCTGGAGCGATATAAGAAGGTGATGTCCTTGGTCAGATAGGTCCACGGAATCCCCAAAAGCGCGGCGACCGGCAGCGCAGCGACCCAAAACAACAGCATGAGAATGGTGCGAAACACTTATGCTTTCCCGAGCTCACTGATTCTTAGATTGCGCAATCGTTGCGGCAGCTTCTCATAGATCCCGCCGAATCCGCCGTTGGAGAGAATCGCCACCACGTCGCGCGGGCGCAGTTCGGGAGCGATCGCAGTCACGATAGCATCGGCGTCGGCGAGAATGCGCGCCTGCTTTCCGCGCTTCTGGATCTCGCTGATCACGCGATTCAGGTCGAGACGTTCCGCCTCAGGGATCGCCTCCGACTTGAAGATGGATGCGACCACAACTTCGTCGGCGAGAGCCAGGCTGCGGGCGAGGGCGTCCTGCAGTACGTTGCGGCGCATGGTGTTCGAGCGCGGCTCGAGCACCACCCACAAGCGCGATTGCGGATAGCGCGCGCGCAATGCGTGAATCGTCTGCTCGATGGCGGTCGGATGATGGGCAAAATCATCGATGATGGTTATTCCGTTGATCTCGGCCTTTACTTCGAGACGACGCTTCACGCTGCGAAAGGTGGCGAGAGCTTTCGCAATCACATCTTTCGGAATGGCGTAATTCGCCGCCAACGCCGCTGCGGCCGTGGCATTCCAGACGTTGTATTCTCCGCCAAGCGGGAACTCGAAGTCAGCCCACGGCGTGTCATCGCGCAACACCGACCATGAAGTTCGTTCCTCTTCCAGTTTCAGGTTTACGATTCTCCAGCCCGCGCGACCGGAGCTGCCGTAGCGTTCGACGGGACAGAACGCTTTCTGCAGACAGCGGTCGATGCTCGTGCCCGAACTCTTATCTGAGCTCGCACCCGCATCGAAGCCCACAATCCGTCCGCGTCGCGGAACCAGATTCACTAGGCGCTTGAAGGCCGTTTCCACCGCGTCCAGATCTTTGTAGATATCGGCGTGGTCGAATTCAACCGAGGTAAGAATCACGGAATCGGGAAAGTAGTGCAGAAACTTCGGACCCTTATCGAAGAACGCGGTGTCGTATTCGTCGCCTTCCAGGATAAAATGCTTGCCTTCGCCGAGGCCAAAGCTACGGCCGAAATTCTCCGCAATGCCGCCGATAAGGAACGATGGCTGAAGGCCAGCGGTCTCGAAGATCCACGCGAGCATCGAGGTTGTGGTCGTCTTGCCATGGGTTCCGGCAACCACCAGTACATCTTTCCCGACCAGGAACTCGTCATGCAGAATCTGCGGCAGTGAGCAAAACGGAATCCGCTCATCGAGCACGCGCTCGAGTTCGACGTTGCCGCGGGAAAGCGCGTTGCCCACGACCACCAGATCGGGACGAGGATCGGATTGCGAACCGAGGTTCGCTTCATCAAACGGCTGCGCGACCGTGATGCCTAATGATTCGAGGAAGGTGGACATCGGCGGATAGGATGCCGCATCCGAGCCGGTGACGCGAAAGCCGCGCTCTTGCAGCATGCCGGCGAGCGAAGCCATCGCCGTCCCGCAAATGCCGATCAGATGAACGTGCCTGGGTTTGGTCATCGCGTCGTCGCCGATTCCAGAATCCGTAATTCCACCGAGTCGTCCACGGTCAGTCTGGCGCGCACTCCAATGGGCAGCGTGATGTTGGCGCGCGAGACATGGCCCGATCGCAGGCCGAAGGCCACCGGAATCCGCAAATCTTCGACGATGCGCAGAACGACTTCTTCCAGCGTGTAATCCTGATCGGGACTCTGGCGGCAATCCATCATTTCGCCGAAGACGATGCCGCGTACATCTTTCAGTTTGCCCGCCAGTTTCAGTTGCATCAGCATGCGGTCGATCTGGAAAGGCTTGGCGGCGATGTCTTCGATGAAGAGGATGGTGCCGGCGGTTCGAATGTCATAAGGCGTGCCCAGCGCGGCAACCAGGATGGAAAGACATCCACCATAGAGAATGCCTTCCGCTTCTCCGGCCACTAATGGCTTCGCGCCCGAGCCTTCCGCAATGCTCCACTGCTCGGTTCCGCCCAACGCGTTTTGCCACGAGGCTACATCTACGCCATCGGCGAGAGCGAAATCCTTGGTCACCATCGGACCATGGAAGGCGACAAAGTTGGCGGAATCGACAAACGAGGTCAGCAGCGACGTCAGGTCACTGTAGCCCACGAAAATCTTTGGATGCGTGGCAATCTTCTTCCAATCGATCTTTTTCCAATCGATCTCGTTCCAATCGACCACGGGCAGCAGGTAGTTCGAGCCATAGCCTCCGCGGGCGCATACGATGGCGCGGATATCATCACGCAGGAACATGTCTTCCAGTTCGCGGGCGCGGCGCTCCACCGAGCCGGCAAAGTAGAGATCGCGCTCCAGAATCGATTCGAAGTAAAACGGCTCATAGCCGGAGCGGCGAAGGCCATCACATCCCGCTTCCAGCATTTCGCGCTTAAGGTTGGAGGCGGGCGCAACGATTCCCACCTTGTCGCCCGGACGGAGGGCGCGCGGCTTGCTACGCGAATTCTGGGGAGCAGACACCATCTCAATATTTTGTCATCCCTAAAAGTATTGGCGCGCCGCCCTGGCTTCGTTGCGGGTTCCAATGATCGATCTTAGACGAAGAATTCTCCCCGGCAGATAAGAGTCGCCGGGCCCCGCAGATAAACTTGATTCTCCCAGCGCACCACCTGCGGGCCTCCAGGCGCAATCACCGTCACTGGCGAAGTCGCCCGGCCGCTAGCAATCGCGGCTACGGCTGACGCGCACGATCCCGTACCCGAAGACTCCGTTTCTTCCGCGCCCCGTTCAAAGATTCGGATTTCGATTTCATTCGCGCCGCGGCCCTTCCCACCTCGCGCCACCACATACACCACATTCGTGCCCTGAGGAAATTGTGCCTGCGTCTGGATCAGCGCCGCCTGGCGCTGCCATCCTTCCGGAAACTTTTCGACAAAAATTACGAAGTGTGGATTCCCCATGGAAACTTTCGTGCCCGCCACACGGCCTGACGGCGTCGCAATCGACAATTGCTCGCCAACCTGTGGCGCGCCCATATCCGCTTCGAATTCAAACGTGGAGCCATGCCGGGTCATGAGCCGGCAGGTCTTCAGCCCGGCATCGGTGCGAACCACAATTTCCGTTTTACCCGTCCGCGAACAAATCTCGGCGGCCACACAGCGCGTGCCGTTGCCGGAAACTTCCGCCTCCGAGCCATCGGAGTTGATGAGTCGGGCTTTCACATCAGCTCGCGCATCCGCTGACGCTTCCGCATCCGGAAAGAGCCACTCCACGCCATCGGCGCCCACTCCGCGATGGCGATCGCACAAGCGGCGGCTGATCGTAGCGAGGTCTCCGGAAGCGTGTGCACCTTCCACCTCCACCAGCAAGAAGTCGTTGCCGCAAGCCGACGCTTTGGTAAAAGGGATTTTCGTGTTCTGCGGCGCGCTCATTCGTGTTCCGTGGTGCCGAGCGTCGATACGGTGGCAAACACCGCCGATTCATGCAACCGGATGGAAAAGACGTCTTGCTGTTCACGCTCGCCATCCACCGAGAACACCATGCGGAAATCCGGGTCGGCGTCCGCGATGTGCACGCTATGCATGGTGAGTTGCTCGGTGTCGAGGATGCGGTTCACTTCCCGCAACATCCCGTCTACGTTGCGCCCGGTGACTTCGTAGGAAGTAGCAAACATCTTCAGGGAGAAGGAAGCTTCCATTCGCCCCAGCACAACCAGCGCGACCAGAATGATGCCGGTGGCGAAGCACGCCGTCAGATACAGGCCACCACCGGCGGCCATCCCGATCCCTGCCACCACAAACAGGGTGGCCGCAGTCGTCAGCCCTATCACGGAACTCTTCGCGTGCAGAATCGAACCCGCGCCGATGAAGCCGATGCCCGGGATGATCTGCGCCGCGATTCGCGCGCTATCCGATTCGGCGCCCGCGAGTTGCCGCGACAGCACCGTGAACATGGCCGCGCCGAAACAGATGAACATATTCGTACGCAGCCCTGCCGGCCGGTGCCGCAGTTGCCGTTCCAGGCCGATAATCCCGCCGAGGATCGCCGCCAACAGCAAGCGCGCCAACGTCGAACTCAGCACCACACCCAGTTCGTTACGCAGGAGTTGTATCGTTTGATGGATCATAGCCACGCCCCGGCTCCGAGCGGATTCTATCACCGCTACCCGGCGCTTTCTGTGTTGCGTGCGCCGAAGGGTTAACGCGATTGATTCGGGGCGCTGCGAGTGGCGTAGATGCGCGCATGCGGCTGTCCGGTGGCGTGAATTTCCTCGAGCAGCGTGAGATTGGTCCGATTCGCTCCTTGGTCTACCGGGTCGCCATCGAAGGCAATTACAAAATCGACATAGCGCGGCGGGTCGGCCAGCGCGCGCTCCCAAAGGCCTTCGGGATCCGACGGCCGCTTCCAGGGGCGGTGATTTTCGTTATTCACCACCTGACGCAGTGGAATGCCCGCTTGCTCCATGACGCCCACATGCTCCCCGAGATCCATCAGGAACCGTGAGTTTCTTGGCAAGCGGGCGACCACACGCTGCACCGCGGAATTCAAAGGGCTCCGGATTCTCCAATTCCTCTGCGCCTCTTGCAAGCATTGCGGCGCCGCCTTCCACACCGACGCGTAACTGACCATTATTAAGGCAAACAGCAGCGCCAGTTTCCCAACCTGACGCCAGCCCGTACCCAGAAGAGAGACCGAAGCTGCCAGCACGCCGGTCGACACCGTGAACATGGGCAGCAACTGAAGTCCGTAACGCTGATTGAAGGTGGCAAAAGGCCACCAGGTGTAAACGTGAATCGGCACCGAGCCGTAGGCTATCGAAAGCGCGTAGAACACCAGTGGGACCCACAGCAACAGCAGTGGCGTCAATTGCGGCCGCAGCCGCGGCATTGCTGCTCCGATTGCCAGCGCTGCAAAGGCCGCCGCCAGCCAGAAGCGGCCCCAGTTTCCGGGCGCCATATTCAACTGCGCCGACTTCAGGAAATAGATGGCGGCGACGCCGGCATTGTGGAGCGCCGGATTCGGCGCACCCACACGCTGCTCAATCGCCTTCGCCGAGTATGGGCCGTTTGCGAAATTCAGGGCATTCCCATACACCACTTGGTTGTACGCCAGCCACAGGATCGGAGCCAGCGCGATGCCCAACAAAAACATCGCCGCATTTCGCCGCAAGTCGCGATTCTGCCACCGCCGCAGCGCGATGACGACGATCGCCGCTCCCATCACACCCGCCAGGAACCATCCGTCGTAACGCGTGAGTTCCGCGGCGGCAAGACAGCAGGCACAGCGCGCGAGCGCAGTACGCGCCGTCTGGGGCAGCCGTCCATCCGCATCTTCTATGGATTGCAGGCTGATGGTTTGCAGGCTCCGGATGAATTCCGCGAAGTATACGACGGCCCAAATAAACAGAGAGAGATAGAGCGACTCGGTCATCGCCGTGGCCTGCATGTAGATCAGGTTGGGATTGGCTCCATAGGCGAAGGCCGCGGCGAACGCGCCCACGCCAGCGGCCGGTTGCGTGCCCGCTTTGCTGGGAAGGTCGGCCTGGAGCATGCCGCGCACGAGGCGAAATATTCCCACGACACCAAATACGTAGGCGATCATCGAAGGAATGGAACCGCCGGCGCCGTTTTGCCACATTGAGTTTGACCAGATGAATGGGATCATCGCCAGGTGAGGCAGTGGGAGCCACACGGTTCCTAATTGCAGCAGACCGGGAGTTGCAGAATCGAACACGCGCCGCGCAATGTTGATGTGTGCGACTGCGTCGCCATAGAGTAGGAGGTCGCTCCGTTGAAAGTAGTAAAAAAAGGAAAAAAGAGAGACCAGGGCAGCGATTCCGGCCACGCGGGTCGCGCTGCGATCGGGAACGACTGCTGACTTCGTGGTCACGGTGCGATTACCGTCCATTCGGCAACTGTCATCTTGAGCGAAGCGAAAGACCTATGCATTTGTTTGTAGCGCCGGAATGCAGAGGTCCTTCGCTTCGCTCAGGATGACATTGTTTAATTGATGCTACGAGATTGCGGGACATGAACTAAGCCTAGTCCAGGTGGGTCAGTTCGCGGAAGATTTGAAAGCGTGCATCGATTTCCCCGCGCGTGAGATTCTGCAGGCGCTCGGTTCCGAAGCGCTCCACGGCAAAAGATCCCATGACCCCGCCGTAGAACAAGGCGCGCTTCAGCACCTCGCGATTAATATCACCCTGCGACGCGATGTAGCCCATGAATCCTCCGGCAAACGAATCGCCGGCTCCGGTCGGGTCTTTGACTTCGTCAATCGGCAGTGCGGGCGCGCGAAAGGGATGCGATCCGAGGCCAAAGGCTCCTTCGCGGAAAAAGATGGTTGCTCCATACTCGCCGTGCTTTACCACCAGCGCGCTCGGACCCATGGCGAGAACTTTTCTCGCCGCGCGCGGAAGATTCTTTTCCCCCGCCAGCATCTTGGTCTCGGTGTCGTTGATCAGGAGAACATTCACCAGTTTCAACGTCTCCGCCAACTCCTTGGGCGTGCCTTTGATCCAAAAATTCATGGTGTCGCCGCCGGTCAGACGGACGCCATCCATTTCCAGGCGCACCGCCGCTTGCAGTGTGGGATGGATGTTGGCGAGGAACAGAAACTGCGTGTCCGAATATTCCTTCGGAATGCGTGGCTGAAATTTCTCGAACACATTCAGCTCGGTGAAATCGGTTTTGGCCTCGTTCAGGTTGTCGACATATTGTCCGCCCCAACGGAAGGTTTTCCCCTCGGTCCGCTCGATGCCGCGCGTGTCGACGCCGCGTTTTTTCAGCACGGCTTCGTGCTCGGACGTGAAGTCGTCGCCCACCACCGCAACCATCCGCACTTCGGTGAAGTAACTTGCGGCCAGCGCGAAATAAGTCGCAGCGCCTCCGAGAATGTCGTTTACTCGTCCGGAAGGCGTGACGATCGTGTCGAAGGCAACCGAACCTACTACGAGAATGCTCATGAGTCTCCGTGAGGCGGTCGTTAGTCGTTGGTCGTTGGTCGTTCGCCGTTCGCCGTTGGTCGTCGGCGCTCGTATCGTGGAAAACTTCGGGAGCGTCCCGATGCTGTTCGCTAACGACTAACGACCATCGACTAACGACTTATTTCAGATACTTTCCCAGGATCAACTGCAGTCTCTCTTTCGTCGCAGCAGGAATCTTGGCTGGATCGGTCAGGATGGCATGCGCGAGCGCCCGGCCGCATTTGCACGAGCGCGCCTTCGGCATCGCCGCCACCGCTGCCTTCACAACTCTCGCAGCGTTTTCCGCGTTCTTTACCAGCACGGAAACAATCTGCTCCACGGTCACAGAATCATGATGCGGATGCCAGCAGTCATAATCGGTAACCATGGCGATGGTGGCGTAGCAAACCTCCGCTTCGCGCGCGAGCTTTGCTTCCTGCAAGTTGGTCATGCCGATCACGTCCGCGCCCCAACTGCGATACACGTTCGACTCGGCCCGGGTCGAAAACTGCGGACCCTCCATGCAGATGTAAGTCCCGCCCAGCTTCCCGTTCACGCCTGCAGCGGCGCATGCGCCGTGGACCACATTCGTCATTTCGGCGCACACCGGATCGCCAAATCCAACGTGCGCCACGATTCCGTCGCCGAAGAAGGTGTCCACGCGGTGCCGGGTGCGATCGAAGAACTGGGTCGGGATCACGAAATCGAGCGGCTTGTGCTCTTCCTTCAGCGAACCTACGGCCGAAACCGAAACAATGCGCTCCACTCCCAACTGCTTAAAGCCGTAAATATTCGCGCGAAAATTCAGTTCACTGGGCAGCAGTTTATGCCCGCGCGCGTGGCGCGCGAGAAATGCTACGTTGCGGCCCGCGAGCGTCCCCAGAATGTAGGCATCCGAAGGATCACCAAAGGGAGTGCGCTGCTCGACCTCGTGCGCGTCGCTGAAACCCGGCATGTGGTACAGACCGCTGCCGCCGATAATTCCGATCTCTGCCTGCTGCAATTACGCTCCTGATTGGGTTGGGCTGGACGTTAACGAAATGCCCGCGGAACTTGTGATTATACTAGACGCGACTCATGGATTCGCGGGCGCGGGCTTGTCGTGCGGTTTGTCGACCGGTTTTTCCGGCGGCCAAAAATCCGTCTCCACAAGCTTCGTCGTCTGGTCATCCAGACTTTCGCTGATCAATACCTCGTCGTCGCGAACTTCGATCAGCACAACTCCCTCTTCCGTCAGCCAGGAATGCCGTCCGCGCAGGGTTCGCCAGGAATCAGCCGGAGGCGCGTCTTCCGCCACCTTTCCGTCGGTTCCCAGGGCTTGCCGCTTCTCATACCGCTTGGCCAGCGACTTTGCATACACCGCCGCGAACTCTGCCGCCTTCGCCGGATTCGACCAACGGGAAACGTACAGCACTCCAATCGGCGCCGATTTATCTCCTGATTTGTCTCCCTTGGGCTTCCCGGCAAAGTAATACCCGCCGCGCCATTCGGGATAGATAGATGTAGCCTCGTCTCGGCCGGCATACTGTTCAACCAGAACATCCACATCAAACTCGCCCATGGCGCCGATATCGAAGGGATCGTAGCCCTTGAAGTCTTTGTCCATGTCGATCATCTTCATCGGGGGCAGTTTCTCGTGCTCCAGATAGGTGTGTGGCTCCATGATTTCGCGCGTCGTCTTCGGCGGATCCTTGAACGCTCCCGCATAAGCGAGCTCTTTGCCGCCCGCCTGCAGCAGCGCGCCAGTAAAGTCGAGGCCGTAGCGGTAGGGGAAGGTCAGCTCCTCTTTCAAAAAGATGGGAGCGTCGCGAAACGCCGGAGAATCCGCCGAGCCTACCAGCATTCCCTCTTTGAGCGCGTCGACGATCTGGGGCGCTTCGAGCAAGGTTTTGCCGGTGGGAGCCAGCGAGTAGTCGAGCAAGACAACCATCGCCTGGCCCTCAATTACCGCCTGTCGTGCAGAGCTTTCCTCGTCGTTCTCGATGTCGCTGGGACTGGGGTCATCCTTTTTGTTATCAGCTGCTTTCTCAGATCCCTTCATCCATTTCTCGATGCCGAAGGACTGGTCTTGGAGGGCGTGCGTCAGCTCGTGCGCCAGCACCGGCTTCTGTTGTTCTACATCAAGCCAGTTGAGCAAGTTCACAGTTTTGGTTTTGGGATCGTAGTATCCCGCCACCTGCTCTCGCAGCATGGCAACCAGAAAGATGCCAAGGTCGAAGTTGCGCGGCAGCAAGCCGAATTTTTTCAGCACCGCCGACGACCGCTCCAGTCGCTTGGCGTCCTTGTCATCCTTAAAGCTCTTCTCGATGTAGGACTGCACCTCGTCGCGCTTGGCCAGCCTGCGTTTCACCTTGTGCTTGATGGGCAGACCGGTATCCTGGCTGGCAAACTCCAGAATCTCGTCCACGGAGCGAAAGAGTTCCTTCGCTTCTTTGGGAGAGACGGTGGTTTCGGGTTTGGGTGGAGCAACTGCGCCCGCCGGGCTTTGACCTTGACCGGGCGGATTCTGGGGCTGCGACGCCTGATCTTGCGATGCCGCAGCCGCCCCAGCCGCCGCTTGACCCCAGAGCGTGCTCAGCAAGAGCGCGAGCACAGCAACTTCCAAAAACCAGCCCCGGAGCTTCCGAGCAATCACCTTGACTTTGTCCATTGAGAACGAGTTTATACTGTCGCATGCCCGTCAATCTCTGGAGCAGAAACGATCACGCGCTCGACTACCTCGAACGAGCGGACTCTATTGAGCATCGCACGGAAGGCGAATCGTCGTTGCTCGAGTTCATTCCCCAAAGCACCGGTCGCATTCTCGATCTGGGTACGGGAGACGGACGATTGCTGGCGCTGGTGTTGCGCGAACAGGTAAAGCGCGAGCATCCGCACACGGAATCGGTCGCCATCGACTTCTCCCCGGCCATGATCGAGGCCGCCAGAAAGCGCTTTGCCGGTGATTCCTCCGTAAACGTAGTAGCGCATAACCTCGACGATCCGCTTCCCGGCCTGGGCAAGTTTGATGCTGTGATTTCGTGCTTTGCGATTCATCATCTCGTGCATGAGCGTAAGCGCGCCCTCTACTCCGAAATCTACGGAGTGCTGAATGCCGGTGGCGTCTTCTGCAATCTGGAACACGTCGCCTCGCCCACGGCAAGACTGCACGAAGAATTCCTGCGCGGAATCGGCTTTACGGTTGAAACGGAAGATCCTTCCAATAAGCTATTGGATCTGGAGACGCAGTTGCGATGGCTGCGCGAGATTGGATTTGTGGACGTGGATTGTCACTGGAAATGGCGGGAATTGGCGCTGCTGGCGGGCAGACGGACGTAGTCGGCGTCCCAAACACGAGCAAGCCACACAATCAGCGATAAGAGACTCTCTCCGCTACCCACTCGCCCGCCTCGCGCGTCCCCAGCGTTCCGCCGATGTCGGCCGTTGTTTTTTTCTGCAGGACGGCTTCGAGCACGGCGGCTTCGACCTTCTGCGCCTTGCCGGTCATTCCCAAATGCGCCAGCATCATCGCCGCCGTCAGAATCGCGCCGAAGGGGTTGGCGATGTTCTTCCCTGCAATCGGCGGCGCGGAGCCATGTACGGGCTCAAACATCCCACTGAACCCTATTGATGTATGTCCCGGACGCAGATTGCCGCTCGCGGCCATCCCCAGCCCGCCCTGCAAGCCTGCCGCGAGATCGGTGATGATGTCGCCAAACATGTTATTGGTGACGATGACGTCAAACTCGCGCGGATCGCGCACCATCTGCATGCAGAGCGCGTC
>Ga0181532_10001546_pt1 | contig 22253 bp, 19 predicted proteins | sample PEATcosm2014_Bin_33_FD_119768 | JGI IMG/M metagenome (GOLD analysis project Ga0181532, IMG submission 119768) | Peatland microbial communities from MTU Mesocosm Facility, Houghton, MI, USA - PEATcosm2014_Bin11_30_metaG | ecosystem: Environmental > Terrestrial > Soil > Wetlands > Peat | place... | reverse complement strand
CCTTTGTAACGCGCCCCCTGCGCCTGTGCCGCGTCCTCCACCACTTTCAGCTTATGCCGGCGGGCGATTTCCAAAATGGGATCCATGTCCGCCGTCTGACCGTAAAGATGCACCGGCAGGATTGCTTTGGTGCGGGGAGTGATCGCCTCTTCAATGAGTTTGGGATCCAGATTGTAAGTCTGCGGACTCACTTCCACCGGCACCGGCGTGGCCCCGGCGAAGGTGACCCCCAGCCAGGTGGCAATAAACGTGTGTGAAGGCACGATGACCTCGTCGCCCGGCCCGATGTCGTAGCCGCGCAAAATCAGGTGGATGGCATCCAGTCCGTTGCCGACGCCGAGGCAGTATTTGACTCCGCAGTATTGGGCCAATTCGGATTCAAACGCCTCCAGTTCGCGACCGAGCAGATACCAGCCGGAATCCATGACGCGGTGATAAGCCGCATCAAACTCGTCTTTGAGTTCGAGATACGCAGGCTTTAGTTCGAGGAAGGGAACGCTCATGAAAAAGCAAAAGCCGACATTGAGAGAGTTGAAATCAGCCAGGTGTTCCGGAGCCCCCCAGCGCTTTCAGGAAATCACCGTAATCCCGGTAGTAGTCCGACTCGTCGTAGGTGTTTGAGGCCAGCACCAGGCACACCGCGCCGGACGAGAAATTGTCCATTTCCCGCCACATCATCGGGCAGACATACAAGCCATAGTAAGAGCGGTTGAGGTGAATCCGCTTCTTCTCCCGCCCATCGTCCACCACGATGTCAAAGCTGCCGGCCATCGCGATGATGAGCTGGTGGAGATTTTTGTGGGCATGGCCGCCGCGTTCCGCGCCGCCCGGCACATCATAAAGATAATAGACCCGCCTGATCTCGAAAGGCACATGACGGCCGCCTTCGATGAAGGTCAGGTTGCCGCGCGGCTCGGCAATCTTGGGCAGGTCAATGAGTTTGCAGTCATGGACTGTCATGGGTTGACCTCTCCGTTCCGTTGGCGGTTCCTGGTGTAAGGAGGCCGCGCCGGCTGGCGGATTGGCGACTTCTCCAGTTGGCATGGCCTTGTCCATATGGTGTTCCTTCTCACGTCCCAGCGCGCAACTGGCCGTTGGTGCCCGAACGATAGCAAAAGAGCTTGGCGCACAGGTAAGCAATCGCCTCACCGAACACCGCCTGATCTCCTTCGCTGTAGCGCCACCAATGCCTGGCGTCATAGCCAGGGTTCGGCACCGCAATCATACCCACGCTGGAGTCCTTTCTGAAGGCTTCCCGAAACACTTGAACTCTGCGGATAAAGCCCGGCCGATCAATGCGAAAGACCGCGCCGTTTTTGTAACGCGCCATTCGAAGCTTCGCGAAGCTGCCGCCCGCCGGTTAAACGGTACTGTTTGCCGCATCCGCAGCGAATTACCGGTTGTTGATTGGTTTTCAACTTGAGCCCGCACGGGCAGATCCAGGATACAAAGCGAGCCGGGTTTCCAACCACCAAAGCATAGGCCGGCACATCACGCGTAACGACAGCAGCCGCCCCTACCATCGCCCATTCACCGATAGTCAGTCCCGGAAGAACCGTGGCGTTGGCTCCGATGGACGCCCCCTTGCTCAGAACCGTCTTCAAGAACGCTTTGGGGTACTGTTTGCTCCGCGGAGTCAAGTCGTTCGTGAACACAGCGCAGGGCCCGATAAATACGTCATCAGCAATTCTCAACCCATCCCATAGTTGCACGCCGCATTTTATGGTCACCCGATCGCCCAGCGAGACGTCGTTTTCGATGAAGACATGGTCGCAGATATTGCAGTCTGCTCCAACGCGGGCGCGCCCCAGAACGTGCGTAAAGGCCCAGATCCTCGTCCCGGCCCCGATGATCGCCCCCGGCTCGACCAACGCGTGGCTATGTGCAAAATAGTTGCGGTTCACACGCGGTCCTTCTGCTCCTGTTGTACTTGACCTCCGCAGGGCGTGCGGCGCCAGGCGCCTCGTACCAGCCATTTGGCGGCCAGCCCAAAGTGCGGAACCCGCTGATACTCACAGAGCATCATTTAACCCGCCCCGTTTCCACACACCGGCCTGCCTCCGGTATCTTTCCCTGACCTCCACCTCTCTCTTAGCAGGTAGAGCGCCCGGTAAATGGGACGCGGCAGACACCTCGGCGCGGCGCGCAGTGCACCCCGTAGATCGCCGCGCACTGCAGTGGCAGCGATAGTCCGCAGCCTGCCCAGAGCATCCTGGTCCATCATCTGGCGCTCTCGCTCGTACGGCTTCCTCACCCGCTGCGCTTCAACCTTCAACCGGGCGCATTCGTCGGGAGCGATTCTTCCCTTCTTAAGCAGAGTATCAATATCGGCGAGCAGGTTATCGTAAGTCTTGACGGTTATCTCGTTCCCGCGGCGCAAACGCCTTTCGCGATTCTCAAATGAGCGAAGCAACTCTCCCCCTTGATAAAACGATGCATTCTCCCCGTGACGGCGGTATTTCACCAGCGGTTGATTAATATAGAGAAGCTGGCCCATCGCCAAGGTGCGAAAGCACAGCACCACGTCCTCCATATCACCCCAAACCGGACCGAAGCAGCTTAGCAGGTCCGGCGAGTATGCAGCCGAGCAACCGTGAACCATGGGGTCTCTTTTTGACAAAAACCGGAATAGCTCCCCTTCCAATCGCCAAGCGGTCCCGGGGCCGTCTGCCTCACGGCGGGTGCCACCGAGTCCTTGCTCGGCTCCGTCTTTTGAAATGACGGTGTAGCAGGAGAAGAGAGCGGTCGCCATTCTTTTTGAGTCTTCCCAGGCTCGGTAGATCACCTCAGTCCGCATTGGCAACGAAATATCGTCCCCCGCCGCAACCACGATCAACCGCCCCCGGCAAAGCTCCATGGCCCGATTCAGGTTCCTGGCGATGCCCAGGTTCGCGGGATTGCGGAGGCACTGCACGGAATGGGGCCCGCGGTAGGCGGCCACCATTTGCTGAATGATCTCAAACGAGCGATCCGAAGAACAATCATCCTGGATCAGTATCTCCAATGGAGAATAGCTCTGAGACAGAGCGCTTTCCACCGCCTCTCGAATGAAGCCTTCCTGATTGTAGGAGATAAGAACGAAACTTATCAGCGGACCGTTCATGGTGTGCGCATTCCTAGACTGTGTCGCTGAGCAGGCCACGTGCGGGTGCGGGCGAAAGCTTGTGCCTTTCCAGGTCAACAATGTCGCCTCGGTTTCGGAGCCGCACGGCAGCGCAATAGGCCCAGTACTTCAGCCGATGGAAGCAAAACTTCCACATATACCCTTCATTCAGGCTGCCGCCAAACCGTTCCTTAAACAGCCTCAAGCCGGCTTGTTTGGACCCCTTCTCGGGGTTGATTCGGACTCCCACAAAATCATAGCGTTTGACTCCCAGGGATTGAAAGAGCCTGATTGCCTCCCAGTTGAGCAGGTTCATGGCCCCGCTCACAGGCCGTGTTATGCTCCCGGCGTATAAATAGTAGGCACTGTGCAAACTGTAGGGGACAACCGCGCACCCCTGCGCCACCCCCTGGTGCTCGGCAACGATGAGCTTTACGTTCTCGCCAAGGCCACGCACGAACTTCTCAAGCGCGGCGCGACTCATGAAGTGGAGCTTTGAACGTTTGAGGGTGGTCTCGATTATTTGATGCACGGTCTGCAAGTGCTCCATCCCGGTCCGGATCTGGACGCCCTGCTTCATGGCGTTGCGAATCACGTTCCGGTGCTTCTGGTGCAGGCCGTCCCAGAGCGTCTGCTCAGGCCGCCCCAGGTCGAGAATGTAGCTTCCGTAGGGCGCGGCAATCGCTCCGTCGGGATAAGCCCGAAAAAGGGTATTGGTTGAGGCCGGGATGATCATGTCCTCCCCTGCGGAACGGAAATACTCGATGACATCGTCTAGAAAAGCTCTTTCCTCCTCCACGCTCAGCCCTTCTCCCACAGGGATTGTCTCCACCCGGAAGCGGACAAGGCGAAAGATGAATTTCCGGATAACCGTGTAGGGGAGGATGCAGCGCATTGTGCCGGAGCCGTTGAAACCCCCAAGCCATCCGCATTCGTCACCAACGGAACGCAAGAACGGTTCCGCCGCATAGATCGAAAACTCCGGGCGCCACGAAATCGGAACCGGGGCGACCTTCATAAGCGCACAACCGAATCCACAGCGACTGCTTTCCCGGAAGCGGCCTTCCCGTCCTGCCCCGAGCTGGCGGCCTGAACGAAATGGAGATAGCTGCCCAGGGCCGACAACATAGTGGCCTGCCCCCAGTGGATGGACTCCAGGTTGTTTGTCCAGAATCGACGCTTTTGATACCGGAACGCGCCATTACTCTTCTGCATGTTTACGAGTGTCCAGAGCAATACCTTGTCCGCCACCTGCCCCGCCTCAGGGAAGCGATGAGCCAATTTCACGGCCGTCTCAATCGCCTGGGCCGCGCATTGAATATCAAAAGGATGCGCCCGGTCGGCGTAATACTTCGGCGCGCCATCCGGGAGAAAGAAGTTCTCCAGCCAGAATCCGACAGTCAGCTCAACCGCCCTCCACGGCACGACTTCTTCCCCGCCAAGCTCATGCCCGGCCAGCAGGCACTCAATATTGTAGGCGGTGTGGAAGTTATCGATCCAACGCCACCGTTCACCCACCCCGTAATACCAACTGCCATTAGGGTTCATGTGAGCCAGGCTCCAGCGGTAGGCTCCCCGGGCGATCTCCAGCGTCCGGTCATCGCCACCGCACCGCCAACTCCGGAGCAGCGTGGCAGCTCCCAGCAGATTGGAATTGTGGATCAGGGACACCTCTCCGGCACGCGGCGTGTAGCCGATGCAGCAGCCGCCAGCATCCTCGTGCCGCGGCAGAGAAAACTGGATGAACTCAGCGATCTTTTGCAGCGCAGCCAGGTATTCCTGCCGTTCCGTGACCCGGTAGGCGAGTTCGAACACTTCCGCTATGTGCGAAGTCCAGACCACGGTGGGCAGCCCCGCTGGCATAAAACCGCCCCGGCTGGCGAAGTCGAAGGCATTCCCCCAGGACAACCCGCGGAAGCCCTTCGAGGGGTTCTTCAGCAGCCAGTCCAGGCACTCGGTGGCATGCGCCAGCCACTTCTCGTCTTTGTCCCATACGTGATACATCAGGTATCCCTTGGCGAAGAACCCGCGGGCCTTGGCGCTTTCCAGCTTCCGGACGCCCAGCAGAGGGCGGAGGTTAATGGGAAGGAGCTCGCCAGCCTGAATAAAGATGCGCTGCCAGAGCAAATTCCCCCGGCTCATTGCCCCCAGGATCGGTGACCCCAGGAAATCGTCGAACTCGTAACCCCGGTATTCGTTCCTCTGCACATAACCGTGCAAGTCGAGGAAAGAATCCCTGGCACGCCAAGTTGCGGGAGTGAGCGAAATTGAAGAATGACTGACCATTGAGGTTTACGCAGCAGAGTAGCCAAGTTCCCTGGGCCGGACTGAGCGCAGGTTCGCGGGCCCCTCGGTGATTGACACCCAGGCCCGCCGCCTGTGAAAAATGGGCAACGAACCTGACCTGGGCCAGCTTGTCTTGCGCAGTAGATTATGCATGCGTTAGCATCCACTTGAGCTACACGTTTCCGGCAAACGTACCAGCAGACTTTTGCCTCCCAACGTTGCTGGACCAATATTGCTTCTGGCCAGCCGCGCTCGGTAAAACGTAGCTGTACGGGAATCAGTTGAACCGGCTTTCCCGGGTATGTCGGACCTCACGTATTGGTCGAATCCTCGTGGTTGATGCGCGCTACGCAATGGGTTCCAAGGTGTCGGGCGCCCCAGGAACGAGGCGGAGCGGCGTGTTCGGTTTGCCCCCAACTCACGAAACCTGGCCGAGCTTAACCACGATATTGTCGCACCACTCACCAACGTTCTTGAACTTTTGCAGCTCGGCAAAGTTAAATCGAATCTTGAAATGCTTTTCCATGGCGACCACAAGCTCGATATGATTGAGGGAATCCCAGCCATTCACATCGTTGGCAGTGGTTTCGTATTTCAGTTGGATCGACTCGTCGTCCAGGACGTCGCGGAAAATGAGGGTGACCTCGCCCAAAACTTCCTCGTAGGGTTTTGCCATAGATTATTTCTCGCTGATGTAAGTCTTAAACTGGTTGAACTGTTTCGTATCAAGTTCCCATTTGCCGTCCAAGCTTGAAAATCCCATTTGAGCATAAAGGTCCTTGACCATTTTGTTTTTTGCGGTCGGAACATACTCGCCGAGCAGCCGGCGGATGCCCGCGCCGCGGGCTTTTTGGACCATCTGGTTCACGATGAATTCTTCCATGCCGCGTTTCAAGACGCGGCAACTCATGATCCAAGTGTTAATAAACGCGGTTTCCGCCGCGAGCTTCTGAAGGATCACGAGTCCGATCAGGCCGTGGTCGCCAAACTTATCCTCCAAGTGGAAGGAGAGTGTGATGAATTCAGGCGAATTCCTCATCGCCTCGATCTCGACCTCCGTATAGCGTACGGTGCGGAGATTGAATTGATTGGAACGCTGCGTGAGCTGGGCGATGCGCGGAACGGAGAAAACGTCGAAGGCCTTGACCGTGGAATGCATTTCCACACTTTTGAGATAATCATCAATGGACGTGAAGGCCCTTTGGAAATCACCACGCGCGATTTCCGCCTGGTATTGGCGGGTGCGCTGCAAATCTTCTTCGGAAAAAGAGGCCGTCTCAAAAAGATTCAGGGAACGAAGATGGGAGACGTAGAGCGCCGGATCTTCCGGCAGTTCGGGCACCGTCACCGCCGGGAGAAGTTCACGAACCAGCTTGCGCTCGAAGGGACTGTCATCGAGAAAAACCATGGAATCGAAGCTGATGTTCAGCACCGCCTGGATCCGCTTGATGTTCTCGGCCTTGTTGTTCCAGTTGGCAACGAACATAGCGATGTCCTCCAGACGGAGAGTCATGTCCGGGTGCTCGCGAAAGGGCTGCTTGGCGATTTCCTCTTCATTCTTGCTGCAAACGGCCAGAATGATGCCGCGATGTTTGAGCTCTTTTGCCCAGCGCTGAAGGGCATCAAAGGCCGACCCCATGCCGAGTTCACCGATCTCAATGTTCTCCATGCCGTCGTCGCCGACCACCCCACCCCAAATCGTATTGTCCAGGTCGAGGATCAGGCATTTCTTGAAGCTCCCGCTAATTGCCCGCACGATGTCGGTGACAGCTTTGGCCGCCGCGGGAAGAAAATCCAAGGCGAACGCGACTTTGGACGTCGCGTAAAGCCGGGGATCATGCGCGTTAGAGTAGCCGACGAGATTCGACAGCCCGGCCACATCGGCGATGAAAACGTGTTTGTGTTCCTGGGCCCGATTCATCAGCTCATAATTGAGCTTCCTGATTTGATAGGGAAAAGAGGCCGGGGCTTTGGCGGCAAAATGGCCGAACACGGCATCATTGATTTCGACGAAGTTCAACTGGATGATCTTCGCCTGACTATGCCTGGCCACGGTCTGCCACCAGTTTTGGATCTCAGAGAGAATGTTATCGGCGAAATGGTCTCGCGTCTGCGGTTCGGTGGCGGCAAACCGGTCCCAGAGCTTTTCAGCAGACAGGTAAAGAACGATGTATTCCGGATGCGAATGATAAAGCTCGGAACCCGGATCCAAAATCTCCCGATTCAGTTGGTCAAAGTCCGCTTCAAAAATCTCAAAGCCGATTTTCTCTTCGTAACCATAAGCCTTGATGGCTTTCGCCAAAAACTGCGTGGCAGAGTCGCCCAACAGGGACAAACGGCAAACCGGCAGCGTGGAGTAATCCTTATTCAGGTTCTTTCTTAAGTCTTTGAAAAGCATGCAGCAACTTGATATTCTTTATGCACGCCGCGGTTCATGCGAACGCGTAGAACACGGTGCAAATCCCTGTCGTGCACGGTCGACGTCAGTCATTCGCGTCCTGCTCCAACAATTCGATTAGACCAAAATTCTCGACGGAATGGAAGGAAACCAGCCGATTCCCAAAGAGCACCGCCGGTTTTGGCGGGCTTACTTCCAAAACCCGGCCATGGGCGCCGAACCGTTCAAGGCACGCAGCAACATCGGTCACCTCGTAGCAAAGATGATATATTCCCTTTTGCAGTTTTTTGGCGAGGGTGCTGACCGGCCCAGGGGTTTCGGTCGGTGAGAGGATTTCGACGCAAGGCAAGGTCGAATGCGTCCCCCAGTAGGCGCGAACATTCTGCAGCGGATCCTCGACCGGCCCGGACACCTCGTATCCCAAATTGACCAACAACTGGCGGGAGGCCTCCGGATTGGCGGAAAGCAATCCGAAATGGTGAAATGTCATAACGTGGTTTGTGGGCGCCGTATGCTTAACACCATACGGCTAGGATCAAAACTGTGGTGTTTCTTGTTTCAGGGGGTCATGCCAGGATTGGCCGCTTTTTTTAAGCATGCTCCGTAGTGCAAGGTGACTTTGTATTTGTCGGCTGTTTCTTTATCAACGTCTTCGGCGTAACGGTGAAATTCGGTTGTCACCGTTAGATTCGCATCGTGAATCACGTTCCGGATATCATCTTCGTTCCTGAAGAGATAGATGTGGTCTATTGTAGGCGCGTTGGCAGGTGTGGTGATGAACAAGGTGCCATCGTCGGCCAGAATGCTGGAAACACATTTGAGCAATGCGACCGGGTCTTCCATGTGCTCGAGAACTTCTCCCAGGGTTACGAAATCAGATTTCGCTTCCGGCTTATACTGAAAAATGTCTGACAGGAGGAAGTTCACACGCTCATCAGCAACCAGCCGGCGCGCGATATCCAGGGAAGTGGGACTGACGTCCACCACGGTGAATGTTGAATCCGGGCCAAGTATTCTAGTGGCTTCGGCGACTTGCAAACCGTGTCCGCCACCGATTTCGAGGTAATTCTTTACAGAGCATTTGCGTTTCAAGAGTTCTTCGGTGAAAAAGCAAAACATCTCATAATGATGCTTCCACAAAAACTGCGACAACAGCAAAGCGTGCATGTGGTATTCCATCACTTTGGGATCGCCATAGACGCGCCTGTTGACTTCGTCGAACGACTTTGAGCTGTATTGGCCGGTCTCCAAGAAGTGTCGTGATTCGATCGCGATATCCACGAGCATCTTCAGGTAGCTGTCTATTGCAAAATCCAGGTTTTTGCCTTCCTGCAAAAGCAGCAATTCGTATTTGCTCAGAAATGTTTCAGCCCGCTGGTTGTAAACCTCGCCAAGCCCGCCAAGATTCTTTTTTAGCTTCTTGGTGTGCATCGGATTTCTTTCGGAAATGTATTTGATGATGTAGTCAACCTTCGACATAAGATCAGAATTGAAAATAAATGAATGGTCTGGCGTCAGTTGCCCCCAACAAAACAAGCAACAGCACCAGGCTGGCATTGCCAAGGATCCGCAAACCAAGCGATTTTTGCGGCAACTCCAGAGCCAGGTTCCGGTCCTTGCCCACCCGCAAATGGACCAGCAACACAGCGACAACCGCGCCGAGAATGTGAGGTGAATTCAGCCGCGTCCCGCCATGAGCCCACGACAGCAGGCGGCTCAAGTAAGTGATTGCATCCGAAAAGGACTGGGCGCGGAAAAACACAAAACCCAGCAGCACCACCCCGAGCGTCAACAGGTGCGCGCCGAATTTCCACACGAATTGAAACGCACGTTGCTTCTTTACCGAATTCAAAAGACCCCAGACCGTCCAAGCTTTGTGGATCACCAGAGCCACGCCGTGGATCCCACCAAGCACCACGAAATTCCAACTGGCGCCGTGCCACAGGCCGACCAGAAGCATCATCAATATAAGGTTGATCGAGATGCGAAGAGTGGGATACGGGTTGGCTCGCGTCGCCATTTCCAGGGGAAGGAAGACGTAATCACGAAACCATTTCGAGAGCGTCATGTGCCAGCGACGCCAGAACTCGGTGATCGAAGCCGCACTGAGGGGCATTTGGAAATTCTCGGGAAAGCGAAACCCCAGAATCCGGGCGAAGCCAATGGCCATGTCGGAATAACCCGAAAAATCGCAATAGATTTGCGCCGTGTAACCCAACAGCCCCATCAGCAAAGTCATCCCATCATACTGTGTCGGCGCGGAGAAGATAAGATTTATGTGAGGTGCCACCTGGTCGGCGACGACCAGTTTCTTGACGGCTCCCATCAGGCAGTAGTTCAGCCCGATTTCGACATCCTCCGCCGTGGCGCGCACCCGCTCTTTGAATTGTGGCAGCAATTCGCCTGCGCGCACAATTGGCCCCGACAACAGCTTGGGAAAGAACGTGATGAAAAGCGTGTAATCGCGCGCGCTCCGGCAAACCGGAATCCGTTCGTAATACACGTCCACGACGTAACTCATGCTGGCAAACGTATAGAACGAAATGCCGGGGGGCAGGATAATGTTGTAATGAAGCGGCTGGACCCTGAAACCCACGGTGTTCAATCCCAAACAGAGGTTCTCGAGCAGAAAATTGGTGTACTTGAAGAACCCCAACAGGCCAAGATTGACCACCAGACTCGTTAGCAGCAGTCGCCTGCGACTGGCCGGAACAGTCGTTTGTCCCAACTTCCGTCCGATTGAGTAGTCCACTACTGAGGTGAGGAGGATCAGAACTACACAAGGGAGGCTCCAACTGATATAGAAGCAAATGCTGGCCACGACAAGGAGCCACTTATCGCTGCTCGCGCGGCGCAGTAGCGATCGCAGCAGCAGCACCGCAAGGAAAAATGCGATAAACTCAAAAGAAGTGAAAATCATCGAAGGTTTGAAGATGCCTTTAACGCATCTAGGAAGGCCGCGGTCGAGATCTGCTCCCCAGAGGTATTCAGATGAATGAAGTCATAGAAACGGTCGTTGTCGTTTAGAGGGGCCAAATGGTCCAACCGAACCATCTGCAGCTCGGGGCAGGAGCGTTGCACATCGGCGAGCGCCTGGTCGAACTGGCGCATCACCTCGGGCGTCAAGAATTCCTTTTGATAAATCGGTGCCATCGGCAGGACCACTAGCGTGACCCGCCCCCGTTGGCGCGCTCGCTGCAACATGCGCATCAACGCCTGCTTCTTGAGGCCGTCGAATGAGTGTTTGCCTAAAAAAGAGGCGCGCGCCGAAACCAAACGCCGCTCAACATGGGCTGACGACCAGTCGCTAACCTTCTCCAGGAGCTCCGGCCGGCTCGTGCCACCAAACTGCGGAGCGTCACCCGCTTCCCCTGCGGCAGGGCGGCCAGCCAGTTTCTGGAGTTTGGCGCGGATTCCCACCAACACACCGTCGGACCGCCCTGCGGTGGGAAACAGCTTCCGCAGAAACATAAGCGGGTACTGGTTGAGGACCCTTCGGCAAAATGGCCAATCTGAACCGCATTGCCGAAGGTCCCGGATTGTCTGGCCCAAAGGCACGATCTCAGCGCGGAAATCGCAAAGATAGCATTCGTTCAAATCAGTCGGCGAAACCCCGATGAAGGTCCTCGTGGCGTCAGGCGACCGCTGCTGCATCACCTCCCATTCCGATGGAGATGAGCCAGGAGTAGCCCAGTTCCCGATTCCGTCTCCAATCGCCTCCGAAATCCGGTTCCAATTCAAGCCGTCGAACGTCGGAGAAGATCCGAAGAGTACTGCCGACGGTTTGCGGTTTTGAGGTCCGAACACACGGTAACCGGTCGAGGTCGCTTTGATTTTCAGCCAGCGCACTGCAATATGGCTTGCCGCCGAGCAAAGCGCCAAAGCTATGCAGAGGATGATCGTCAACTGCCAGGGTCGTTTCATACCTTCCGTACGCGCTGAAGACGCGAGAGTGCGTTCACACTTTCAGATGCGAGGATGTCCTGTCCCGCGAAGAAGACCCCAGCCGCCTGCGCCGCGACGGGTTTCACCCGGCCGGAATTGGAGCCCGGGAGCCCCCTCTGCCCATGTTCACCTGTCGTCATTTGGAAGGGAGAGCCAGTGGCGTTGCAGGGGGACTGGGCATGAAGGTTCGGACTTTCAGTTGCAGGCCAGGGGCCTTTCAGACCCGAATCACGTTGCCATCGCCCATAGACTGGATGGCTGCCAGGCAGGCCCGGTGCACATTGATAACCTGGTCGAATGGAATCGGACTCGCGCCCGATTTGAGCCCGCGCGCCCACGCGTCCACTTCGGCCACCTGACCTTTATCCTGTCTTGGTCCTTTTCTCCGGATGCACTTGCCGTTGCACCAGAGGTCCACTCGCAGAAAGTCGTCAATCACAGCCGACCGGCCGCCGCCGCTAATTTCAATGCGTTCCTTCGCCAATCCGGGGTCTCCGATCGAGGTATAGAGAATAGTCGCTAATGAACCATCAGCCATCGTCAAGTTGATGGAGAAATTGTCCCGTACCGCATGTGGAACCTCGGGTTCCACGATAGCCAGGGCATGGACCTGCTCCACACATGCGCCTGCCAAGGCAACCGCCAGATCCACAAAGTGGCACCCTTCGCCAAGCAGGCGTCCGCCACCGATGCTCGGATTATGAACCCAATGGTCGGATTCGATAGCGCCCGCGTTGACCCGAATCATTATCTGTTTCGGAGTTTTGACGCCCGCAAAGTGACCTATGGCCATTGTCGTCGCGGGAGCAAAACGACGGTTGAAGCCCACCATAACCGAGCCATTAAGCGCTTTCGATGCCGCGGAGAGCACGTCTTCAAGTTGCTCATTGTTAATGACCAGAGGCTTTTCGACAAAGACCGGTTTCCCTTTGCCCAATGCCTTAACCACGTAGTCTGCGTGGTCCTGGTGGCGGGTCGCTACGAGAATGGCATCGGACTGCTCAATGATTGTCTCGACTTCGGCATCTGTGGCCTCGAAGCCGAAGCGCTGCGCGACGTGGGGCGCAGTGATTCCAGAGCCAGTGCATAAGCTTCCCAGTTGCAGAAGGGGATGGTTGCGGATGGCGGGAAGGAGGTAGCCTGTAGCATAATGGCCGGCGCCGATGACGCCCACTTTGATCCTCGCGTGGTTGATAGCCCGCCCCGCAAGGGCCACACGCCGGGGGATCTCCTCTTCCTTAAGTGAGTACTCCAAAAGAATGCCGAGGTACAGCTCCTTTCCCACCCCGCTGATCAGGTCATAGGCCTTTGCCGCGTCCTCCAATGGGAAACGATGGGTGATTATCTTGGCTAGTTGAACCTCGCCACTCTGGAGGAGCTCGAGGAAGCAGGCCATATTGCGCCTTTCGGTGAATCTCACATATCCGTAAGGATAGTCGTGTCCCTCCTCCTCGTACTGCGGATCATAGCGGCCCGGCCCGTAAGAGCGAGAGATGCAGAAGCTTATTTCTTTGTGGTAATACGGCTCTCGAGGGAGGGTCAAGCCGGTCCCTCCCACCACCACAACGCGGCCCTTCTCGCGGGTGATCTCGCCTGCCTGTTCAACAGGCTGACTGGAGCTTGTGGACGCCGTGATAATGGTAGCGTCTACTCCGTAGCCTCCGCTGAACAGGAGGAGGTGCTCCTCGAGGTTCTCGTCGGAGGCCAAGATGGTGCTTTCGCATCCGAGCTCTGCGGCCAGCAAGAGCTTCGCCGGGTCAACGTCAATGCCGACCACCCTGCAGCCTGAGGCTTTGATCAACTGAACTGTCAGAAGCCCAACCAGCCCCAGGCCAATCACCGCAACCTTCTCTCCCAAGCGCAACCTCGCCTGACGGACGCCCTGCATGGCGATCGCCCCTAAGGTCGTAAAGGCTGCCGCGTCAGTTCCAACGCCTTCCGGGATGCTTACAACCAGGTTCTTGGGCACACAAACAATTTCAGCATGATTTGCCGTTCCTCCACCGCAGGCCACCCAATCGCCTCGGCACAGGCCGTCCACACCACCGCAAATGTCCATAACCTGGCCCGCACAGGAGTAGCCGAGTGGTGTCGGCTGGGCAAGGCGCTCCGAGGCGGTCTGCCACGCTTTCCAGAGGCCTTCCCGCCGGGCCTTGGCAATGACCTTCTTGACAAGATCGGGTCGCGCCCTCGCCTTTCCGAGCAAGCTCAGGCGCGCGGTGTCCACCTTCATCTTCTCCGTGCCGGCGGAAATCAGAGAATGTGCATTGCGCACGAGCACGCAGCCCCGGCGAGGTTGCGGCGGCGGGCTTTCCACAACATTAAGTTCGCCGCTCCTGTAAACTTGAATAATCGATTTCATACGGTGAACTCAGTTCCGGCCCCGGTCCTTTCCAGCGGTGCCTTTATCTCCCTCAACATATCTGAATGCTGCCACGATTCCTCGGCTGGCATTGTCAAAGGAATACTGTGACACTGTCTGGCTTCCGCATTCAGCAAAGGCGGCTAATGTCTGCGGAGACTGCAGCAGGGAGGCAATTCGCTCCGCCCATAGCTCGGCCTCAAGCGGCAGGACAAACCCGTTTCTTCCATCCAAAACCAGCTCGCCCGCGGCTGCAGTCAACGCGGTGGTCACGACCGGCGTTCCGGCAACCATCGCCTCGTTAATCACGACCCCCCAGCAGTCGCCCGCTGTGGGCAGCAGCAGCACCTTGGCCTGCGCGTAGTAGTCTGGCAAAGCATCATGCTGGATGAACCCTGCAAAAGTGTAGTCCACACCCTGTGCTTCGAATACCCTGCGCATGCCAGCCTTGAGTTCTTCTTCGCCCTCGCCGATGATCAGCGCGCTGCATTTGCCGAGCCGCTCCTTGATCCGGCCGCACACCTCGGCAAAGAAGAGCGGGTTCTTCTCCCGCACGATTCGGCCCGCGAGAATCACGTCGAACCGCCGCGTTACTTCCCTGCCCTCGAGACGGCTCCGGAAGTAGTCGTTATCCGCGCACAGCGGGCTGAGGAACATTTGGTCGTTTCGCACTTTCGGGTTGAAATGTCTAAACATCACCAGGGTCTGCTTGCTAACGCCGACGAATGCGTCGCCAAACCATTTATAGACCACGTGCCGGGCCAGCTTCTGGAATCGGTTGATATTTCGATCACGCCCGAGCCAGGTATCTGACATCAGGATCAACCTGGTTCCCATCAGGCGGCAGATGAACATGCCGAGAAGGATTGTGGGATCCTTAATACTAGAAAAGATGAGCGCGATCTGCGGCCGATGCCGCAGCAGGAACGGAACGATCCCTGGATTAAAAAACCGCTCGTTGTCTCCAAACGTAAGAGTGATGGCTGGCAGGATCGTTTTCGGCTGGCTCCCCAAAGGCACGTGCCAAAGCCTGCGCTTTTCGTTATTCTTGCAATACACGACGTGGAATGAATCGCCCAACTGCCGGTACACCCTTTCGAAGACCGGTTCCCTCCACTGCGTCGGAATATCGGTGAGAATAAAAAACCTCATCGGGTGGTTAACAAACGAGTTCGATACCAATTTGCTCAATCACTTCAGAATGTAGTCACGGGAGAGTTTTCAATCTCCTTCGGCATAGCTGCATTCAACATGCCGTGAAAGTGGCCTCCTCTTCCCGCGTTGCGGTCGCTGGGCTCTCTTGCTGGCGCAGACCCGCTTCCGATTCCTGGGCTCGACTGTCGGGATAAACGATAAAGAGGCAGACAAACAAAGCCCACAAAAGACAGGTATCGCCGAGCCAGGAAGTCTCGGTGATGTTGTGCAGCAACGCGACGACCAATATCGAAATCCGAAAGCTCGCCCAGTCCCGGTCGTACTCGAATTCTCGTTGCGCCCTCCTAAAAAAGGAAACCCAAACAGGAACGAATAATATGATCCCGACCGCCCCAAGTTGGATGAACACGTCCAGATAGCCATTGTGCGCCTCATTGATCGGTATCCCGTTAACATCAAGCCCTTCTACGGGTTTTACCCAGAACCCCCCATAGCCAACTCCCAACAACGGATTCTCCAACGCGATCTTAAACAATGGAGCCCAGATTTCGTCGGTTCTTCCGGTAAGGGTCCGGTCCCTTCCAAGGACCGAAGCGGCCAGCCCCATCGGAGACCCGCTTGACAAGGCGGACAACAAAACAACCAGGCCGGCTCCAGCAAGGAAAAAGCCGCCCAAATGCCGCACCGGGGCTCTCAGCCTTCGCAAAACAACGAAGGTCGCAAGACCAAGCATGAACACCCCCAGGGAAGAGGCGCTCTTTGAACCATTCAGCAACCAAAGCGTCAGGCCCAGGACCACGAGGTCCGCCAGCGTCTCATATCTGACGGTGCGAGGCTGTTTCCCTTGCCATCGCCTGACGATTGCCCAGAAGAGAAAGAAAGCAGATATCACGCAGAGCACCCCCAGTGTATTCTTCGTCATCGTGGCGCCCATCCATACCTCAACTCCGCCCCATCGGGTGTAGCCCCTTCCCCACCGAGGGAAGTACTTTACCAGAATGACAGAGAATGGTATTAATACGTAGGCTGTTCGCACAAACACGGAACGCATCGCCTCGCAAGGCGACGGTTCGCTGAGCAATACCAGGGCCATTATCACGGTGCCTGCGTTCTTGATGTATCGCTTGAGGGAGACGAACGGATAGTCTGACCAAACAACGCTCACGAGCATGTACAGGAACAGGATCAGGAACCACCGGTTGTCCGTGATGATCTGCCGCCAATTCATCTTTCTCCTGGCCAGAACCATCAGACCGAGCATAATCAAAAGGGAAAGAATTCCCCGCTCGATCGGATTGCCGGATTCAACGCTCATATCGGCAGAACTGACAAAGCCAACGTTAAACCACTGGCTGACCGGCCTGGAGCCGCTGTAGAGAACCCAGAGGGTGGGCACCCACATGGCGTTGGACTCGCCCAAGTAGCGTTTGTGCTCGATCCAAAGCAACACCACGACAAAGATGATGCAGAGTAGAAGGGCAAGCGTCGGGGGCATAAGGCTGCTCCACTCACTTCGCTACAGATTTCTCCTCGGCGACCTTCGGGCCAGGGGCAGTCCACATTCGACCGCTGCTCTCGGCCAACCGTGGACCCTGTTTGACGTTGCCCGGAGTCCCACCATTCTGGGGTGCTTTCCGACCACGTGCGTGCAAGACCGAACGCAGCGCCCGATCCAGTTCCCTTCCCTTGCTTTCCCAGACATAGTGTTCCTGGACGACTGAAAAAGCGTTGGCGGCAATTCGTTCCCTCAGCCCAGCATGTCGGAACAGGCGCACAACTCCGCCAGCGAAAGCCCCAGGTGTGTCCGCAAACAGGGCTGATTCCTCAGGATGCAGACGAATGCCTTCCACTCCAATGGTAGTGGATACGATGGGGCGTTTCATTGCCATCGCCTCCAGCGCTTTGCCCCGGATACCTCCGCCGGCCAGCAGCGGAATGATGAAGATCTGCCCCTTGGCCATGTAGGGGCGAACATCCTCGACGAATCCCGTCACCATGACGTTGGCGGAGGCCCTCGCCAGCAACTCCCGGGGCGGGCTCTTGCCCACAACATAAACTCGCGCCGCGCGGGCTTCGGCAAGTATCCGGGGAAAGACCTCGTCAAGAAACCACAGTATCCCCTGGCTGTTGGGCAGGTGCGTAAAAAGGCCGGTAAACACCATGGTGAACGGCTCCGGTTCGATGCCGAGGTCCTCGAAAAACGCCTTCCCGGCGCCGTTCGGGATCACTGTCATGTTTTGGCCGGGTAAATCCTTGCGGAAGAGTTTAAGATCCCGCTCTGTCGTAGCGATGAGGAGGTCAAACCTCCGGCACAGCTCGATCTCCTCCTTCTCTCCGAACCGGTAAGAAAGGTAGGTGAGCGTCTTCCAGAACAAGTCGCGGGTGTTGCTGGCCGTCCGGCGAAGAAGGTCGTACTTGACCTCGTGGGTGTCGCTGGTGACGGGCATCCCAGGCGGGAACCGGAAATAGCCGAACATCTGCACACAGCAATGGATCAGGTCGTATCGCACGGCCGAGGTCATTTCGTCAATGGCACGCTGCATCGCTGGCCGGTAAAGCTGGCGAAAATCGCTACGGCCGGTTCCCAGCAGCCAAAGACGTTCAAGCCCGTTCAGCAGGCGAGGGCGTTTGGCGTTGACAAACCGGACCTCCTGGCAGAGCGCGCCGTAGCTCTGGCGAAAGAGCCGCTCTTCATCCGGAGTGCCATAGGAAAGCACTGAAACTTCGTGATACTTCACCAGTTCCAGCAAGAAAGGGAGGTTGCGCTTCGTTCCCGCGAGGTCACGAGGAGGCGGCAACGGCGCGTAAGGAAAGAGCATCAGTATCTTCACGTGCCGCCTCCAACGCGGTTCGAAGCTGTTACCCCGGGGACGGTTTGGAAACAGTCCGCGACTTTCGCAGCGACGTATTCGGCCGCCAGCGTGTTCATGCAGTTTATCGCCTTGTCACATCGCGACAGGTAGCACGAGAGGCATTCAATGTCGCTGTGGAGGATCGCGCCTTTGCCGAACACGTCCAACTCCCAGGGCGAGGTTGGACCGACCAGGACAACCGTGGGCTTCTGGAGTGCCACTCCTATGTGCATGGCCAGGCTGTCGGAGGTCAGGAGCACATCCACCGCGTTAACCAAAGAAGCAAACTGCATCAGCGGGTTGTGGCAGCCGCCATCCACAACCTCGTCACCGACGGCCTCCAGGATGATTCTGTTCAACTCCACTTCTTCGGGGCCGCCGAGGAGCAGTAACCCGACCTCGGGATGCTGCTGCTTGAGGAGCTTGATACAGGCGATGTACCCTTCCATCGTCCATTTCTTGTACTGCCATCGGCCGCCGCCACCGGTGTTGATGCCGACGACCCTCGCGGCTTTTTGCAGCGGTGTCTTCTCACGGACCGTTCTACCAAACGATCGGTATTCCCCGTTGAGATGAAGCTGGGGGCGAAAGGTGGGGAGCGGGAGGCCACAAATCTCGTACATGAGCTGCTGATAGGTCTTCCGATTGCGCTTCTTAAGCGAGTCGTTCAAACCCATCAGCCACCACTCCCTGGCTGAATCGTTCGCCGGCTCGACCTTGCCCGACGAGGCTGCGACGAAGCCGAACCGTTTCCCGGAGCGGGCCAGGCTGTGGATCGTCGCGCTGCGGGGGTCGGCATCCAGGCAGATGCTCACGGAGAACGATTCATTCTGGAGGTACTCGACAAAATTCTCCTCGACCGCAAGAACCCGATCCACAAGGGGGTTGTCGGTCAGCAACGGAGCCGCATTGGCCCGTGTGATCCAGGTGATTTCAGAGCCCGGGTAAGTCTGACTTAGTGCGGGCAGGATCGAAGTGGTGCGCAGCACGTCGCCGATGGCAGCCAGCTTCACCACCAGGATCCTGGTCCGGATGGGGTCGTAATCAGCACAGCCTTCGCAAAGTCTGCCCTCCTTCTTGTGGAAGCTGCATGGCATGCTCCCTCGGTAATGGCGGCAGTCCGTGTGAATCAGCATCGGGTGGTCTGTTTGGCTCTCAGGAATGCTTGGGGAGTTGGGAGAATATGTCGTCCATGACTCGCGCCGTTGTCAGGATTTCCCGATAGGGGATTGGTACCGGGGCTGCGCCATCCACCGACCGGTAGAATGATTCGATCAGCATCTTCATGCCGTAATCCATGTGAAAGTCCCGCCGGAGAAACTGCCAGATGTTGTGCCAGGAGTTCTGCCGATACTCAGCCGCGTAAGCGCGGGGAGCCAGGAAGAAGCGGGCGTAACTCTTGTAGCCCCTCTGCGGCACCGGGATGAGCGTCCGGTTGGTGCTATCAACGATCAGGGTGGCCCGCTTCCCATACAAACAGAGCTGGTTGGTCCCGGCGCCGAACTGGGTTGAAAACGTAAAGCTGGCGGTGGTGTTGGGGCCGTCGCAGATAATCGCCCTAACCTCGTCAACTAGGTCGGACTGGCCAATTCCGGTTAGATAGGGGCTCGAGAATGCTTTTGCTATGACTGTTGGCCGGTCCCCTGGAAGGAATTCGGCGATCTTGGCGATCCCGTGGCTGATCAGATTCTGGAGCAGCGAGCCGGGCAGCGACCTGACCCAGTGGGTCTTGTCGCCTAATAACGCTTTGCTATAAACCGGATCATCGTGGCCAAAACACTGCACGCAGTCCAAATGGGTGGGAGGCCCGCCAAGGAAGCCTTGCTTCACCAGTTCGCGCATCCGGATGGCCTCTGGGTTGAACTGCAGGTTGTGTCCAGCGGTTACCCTTAGGCTCTTTGTCTCCGCCAAGGTCAGCAGTTCCTCCGCCTGCGCTGCAGTGACGGTGAACGGCTTCTCGATATAGACGTGGCAGCCCGCTTCCAGGCACTGCTTGCCGAGCGGAAAATGGCTTTGCGCCGTGGTTGTAATGTGAACCACGTCCGGCCTTCCTACCTTCAGCATCTCTGAGAAATCGGGGAAGCAGTTCGGCACCTGGAAGCGGTCCGCGAGCTGCCGGGCCATCAGCGGCTCCTTGTCGCACACCGCCACGACCTGACAGCCGCCGATCCTGCGGATTTGCTCGAGGTGCTGGTCCGCGATCAAACCGCAGCCGACAAGTGCGACCTTAAGCATGCCGTTCCCCATTCCTCTGGTATTCGAAATACCGCTGCAGAGCCTCGTTCATGGGCACTTCAGGTTTCCAGCCTAATTTGTCCTTGAGTTTCTGATTCGAGTAACGCTGGCGTCTCCAGGCAAAGCAACAGGAACGCGGGTTGAACACAGGCGGAAGTTGGCCCTCCGAATAGGCGGAGTAACGTTCCCAGAGCTTGCAGAAGAGATAAAACACGGGGTAAGGGACGGGAATCGAGCGGAAGTTGCACATCCTTCTTTTGTACTGCCTGAGGAAGGCGCGGCTGGTGGGAATGTCGTCATCCACCACATTAAACACTTGTCCCTCGACTCCTTTGACCAGGCCGGCAAGAGCAATCGCGTCAGCGCAGTTGTCCACGTAAGTTACAGGGATGCGATTGCCGCCTCCAACATGCAGAAAGACTCCGAATGTGTCAAGACCAACCGCCCCAGGGATTGCCCTCTTGCCCGGACCAATGACTATGGTAGGCCGCACGGTCACGTAAGGGATTCGGTGTTTGCGGTGGTATTCCTCGACTAACTCGTCCTGTTTGAGCTTGGCATACGCATAGGCATCGTATCTCTGCGCCATTTCCCCCTCGAGTTCGCAGGTCTCGTCTAAAACCGCCCCGCGTTTCAGGCTCCGGTTGGAATACACGGCGAATGTGCTGACATTCACCAGGCGGGGAAAGGAACGCTCTCCGAGAACCGCATCCAACAAGTTCCGGGTCGTGACCACCGAGTTTTGGAAACAGCCCGGAAAGGACTTGCCTCGGCCGGTCACCAAATGAATGACCGCTTTGGCGCCGCTGACAGCCCTCGCACAATCGTCCCGGGACAGCAGATTGCCGCACACGATGTCGGTGGCAACCGCCTGGTCTTGGTCCAGAATCTCGCGCAGCGGACCAAGCTCGCTTGAGGGCCTCACGAAACAGCGCAGATTGCGCATCCCCAGCCGGAGCAGCGAGCGGACCACACGGCACCCAATAAAGCCCGCAGCCCCGGTCACCAGGATCGGTTCTGCAGGCTGAATAATCCAGCGCGGCCTGGAGTTGTCGGTATTCAGATGGGAGAAGCACGCTGCCGCATGGCGGGGCACGGCTTCGGTTCCCAGGAGCGTGCAGAAGACGGCGTGAGACGGCTCCGGTCGCGCTGAAACCGCTTCCAGGGCCAAGAGCTCAGCTAATAAGAGGTCGTCTCTACTCGGAGGCCCGTCGGTCGAGACGGACGCTGCACAATGGTCGCAGTGGCGGACACGGTGCCTATCGCTCCACCCCCGCCCGTAAAGATGACGCTCTGAGTGTTGGTACTGGGTGTTGACGGCGCCGCATACCCGACCGTCACGAGTTGGCTCTGGCCCCCGCCGAGATTGTAACTGGCCCCTGAGACGATGCTAAAGGGGGCTGCCACATTTGCCGTTCCAGAAAGAGTTCCTCCGCCGATATTCTGTACAGTGAAGCTGAGGTTCGATGTCGTTCCCACAGGCACCGAATTAAATGCCAAACTGGGTGGATTGACCGCGAGCAAGGGAGCCTGAACACTCATATACTCAAACGCCCCGATGTCCGGCCTGGTTCCGTTGTAAGCCAGCGCCACGCCCTGCCCGTTGGTCCACGTCAGCGATGACGACAAGGACAGCGTGCCCGTGGTCGTGTCCACGTTCGTCACCGTTGCCGTCGCCGTCTGCCCTTGAAGCTGGATGGTGTCTCCGGCGATGCACCGGTTCCCATCGCTGAAAAACCGATAGTCCGCCACAACGAAAGAAGTCCCGCTGCCGCTCGCGCTGGTCACGGTAGTCAGGAACTCGCCGGCATCAATGCACGGACTGCCGGCTTGAAGTGCCAGGTTCGGCAGGTTGCTTGTCCGGTAGTAGTCGCCAAAGCCATTCGTGTTCACGAAAGAGGGATTGCTTAGGTAGTT
>Ga0181532_10001541_pt1 | contig 22269 bp, 9 predicted proteins | sample PEATcosm2014_Bin_33_FD_119768 | JGI IMG/M metagenome (GOLD analysis project Ga0181532, IMG submission 119768) | Peatland microbial communities from MTU Mesocosm Facility, Houghton, MI, USA - PEATcosm2014_Bin11_30_metaG | ecosystem: Environmental > Terrestrial > Soil > Wetlands > Peat | place... | reverse complement strand
TCTGCCGGGAGGCCCAGCGCCCAATCAGAGCGGCGATGGACTTGCGTCCACCATGCGCCAGCCCGGGCTACTGGACGTGTGAACCGGCGGTGCCGTTGCGGAGCTTCCAATACAGCCGCACCGCCAAGCGGCGAGCCATGGCCACTTTCGCCACGCTCCCACCCCGCCGGAACTTCAAGCGTTGATAGACGCGCCCCAGTTCGGGATCGAGGCGCGCCGCCGTGTGCCCCGCTTCCACCAGCAACCAACGCAGCATTTCGTTGCCTTGTTTACTAATATGGCCGAGTCGCTGATGGCCGCCGCTGGAGTTTTCACTGGGATTGAGTCCCAGATAACTGACCAGCTTGCGACTGCTGGGGAAGCGCTCCACCGGACCCACCGTGAGCACAAAGGCCAAGGCCGTGACCGGCCCTACGCCCTGCTGCTCCATCAGCCGCACGGCCTCCGCACGGCGCAGCGCCTCCGCCTTCACGGCTCGATCCATCTCCTCGATCCGCGGCCCCAGCCCGTCCAGAAAGGTCAACAGTTCTTGCCTTCTTACACTTGCCCAGGGACCGAGCGGTAGGGCTTCCAGTTCCCGGCGGCCCCGCGCGCTCCACAGCCCCCGCTTCCGGCACACCCCCTGGCTCATGGCCAGAAAGTGCAACTGGTTCCGCACCGAAGTCTGCATCTTCACCAGCTTGTCCCGGTGCTTCAACAGTTGCCGGTAATCCCGTTCCTCCGGCGTCGGTATCCAAAGGCGCGGAAAGCGTTGGTTGATCAAAAGGTCCAGCAGGTGTTCGGCATCGCGGGTGTCCGTCTTCTGCCGCCGCACCGCCCGCGCCCGAATCTCCGCCGCATCCCCGACCCACAACTCGTGCCCCAGATCCGCCACCAACCGCTCGAACCATTGCGTGTACCCCGTCGCCTCGATCCCAATCCGCGCCGGCTTCCCCAGTCCTGCGTAAAACGCCTTGGTCTCTCCGCCTTCGTGTTCCAACCGACGTGTGGTGACCTCACCCGTCTCCCTGTCTAACATCGCAATTACTTGATATCGTGTGTGCAAATCACAGCCTATAATCGACATGTTCGGCTCCTTTCCCGGGCAGCCTTGGTCGTTGCCAACTACCAAGCTTACCGGACCTAAGGAGCCTACGACATTATGGAATCAGAGCGAAGCTCTGCGGTCTTAATGCGTAAAAGCTCAGTAAGACGCAGAGCTTCGCTCTGCGCCAGCCGCGACCCTTAGCTGCCACCGCTACGGCTCGACGAGGGGCGGCAGGCGGCGGGGGTGGCGGTAGACATCCCGAAGATGGCTCACGTCGCTGCCCGCCTTTTCCCAACGCTGCAATTCTTCATCATACCGGACCGAGATATTGTCGAGGAAATATGGCAGATTTTCCCCCAGCCAGAGTTTCCGGTAATGGGTTCGCAGCAAAGTTGTCTGGTCGCGCATGTCCTGGATCAAACCGTTGACGCCGTTGATCCGTCCAAAAACGTCCCCGACCACCTCGGGCTTCGCCGCATCGGCTTGCGCCTGGGCATAGAGGTCGGAGATGTACTTTGAATAGATGGCCTTCTGCCCGAGGAAATCGAAGCGGCGTGCGGAGAACTCCACGTAGTCCAGCAAGTCCTGGTTGCGCCGCGCGAGGTGCGAATTCGTGATGAGATCGGCAACGACATCTTCAGCCAGCAGTCGGATCTGATGTGCGGCCGGCTCCAATTGCGCATAGAATTTCTGCCCGTCCGGGCTCAGCGCGTCGACCCAGGTCAGCCAATCCTCGCCGTCGGAGTGGACTGCGCCCCGCAGGAGCGTATGAATCTGGGTCAAGTTCTTGATCTCTGTGGCGAAGTGGTGATCCGGGGCGCGGTAAAACGACCAGTCCCAGTTATCGGAGAACTGCTCATCGTCCACGGTTTTCTGCCAGGATTGTGCGGCGCCGTACACCAGGCCGTACCAGGTGTAGTTCACCATGCTTTCGCCGTCATCCATCCACGTGGTATTGAAGACGCCCGTCGCGCCCTGTTCTTTTCCGTCCGTCACGAACTGGCGGATGTTGGGCAGCGCGTCATTGTAGTTTGGGAAAATGCGGCTCCAGTTGCTCACCCCCGGCGCCACCCAGGTCTCGAGTCCCACGTCGCGGAAGGGCTTGATCTCGTTCACGAAGGATTTGCGCACGGCGTAATCCCAAGGCACCGCGATCATGTCGTGAGGCAAGTCCTTGAGGTGCTCAGGGTGCTGGACGCCCATATCGCCCCAGAAGAGGACCTTGCGATGGTGAGGGCTCAAGGTCTCGTCGATTTTCCGCAAGTAGTCGATATAAACCTTGCCGTAGCCGTCTCTGTCAACATCCGCCTTGGTCCGGCCCTGGCCTAACTCGTAGGTCTCATCAGCGCCAATGTGCAAGAAGGGTCCGGGAAAAACGGAAGCGAGGTCTGAGAACATCTTGCCGATGAAAGTAAAGGAACCGGGAACGGTGGGCGAAAGCACATGCCCGTAGGGAATCTCGGCCATGTCCTGGTATTGCTCCATTTGCAGCGCCAGATGGATGTGGCCAAACGACTCCTGCTCGGGAACTATCACCATGTGATATTGTTTGGCGAAATTGACGAGTTCCGTCGCTTCCTCCGGAGTCACCGCGCCGCCCGGCGCTGCAAAGAGCGGCAGGCTGGGGTAGGCAAAAGTGTTCTCCATATAGAGCGAGTACAAATTGATTTTGTATTCGGACAACAGAGTGATTTCCCTTTTGAAAGAAGCCGGCGTGGGAATGGGGCCACGGCTAATGTCGATGCTGACGCCGCGCCAGCGCATGGCGGGCCAATCCGCGATGCGGACCATGGGAATCTCTGCGCTGCCCCCGGGGGTCCGCTGAAGCAGTTGGCGAAGCGTCTGGACCCCATAGAAAATGCCCGCAGCGGTCTTGCTCACGATCGAAGCTTCGCGAGCCGTCACCACCAGGATGTAACCTTCCTCGTCGGCCTGGGCCGGCAAGCTCAACCCGGACTGTTGCAGAATGTTCTTGCCGGCTGGGCTGTCGCTGCGCGCCAGCACAATTCGCGGCGAGCCTCCGCTCTTGGCTTCCACCGTGGCGGCCACGCCTCCCAGCGAAGTCAGATCCTGCACGAGTAGCGAAGCGGCAAACCGATCTTCCTCGTTGTTGCTCGGCACCTCGATGTTGACGTGCGCCCCTAAGCGAAGCGTTCCCTGACCCGCCTCAACCTGGTTAGGGTATGGAATGAGCGGCAGGCTGGATGCGAAAAGCGAACCTGCGAAAGACGCCAGAGCAAAAAGAGCGAACATTAGCCTTGGCAGTTGTCTATTCAAAGTAAACCCTCCTCCTGGAATCGACTGGGCGTGCCCTCCATCGGCATTCCTTTCTTGGGCCCAGAAATCTGAGAGTGTACACCCTCGCGCCGCGTTTTGACAGCCACGGAGCGATTGTGTCGAAGTTGCAAGAGGCACGGATAGTGTCGCGGGCGTCTCGCCCGAGGTCGCGGGAGCGCCCCACTCCCGCGCCACCGGTTCCTTGCGCATTTTCTGCTGTTGTACCTCGATGATAATGTCCCCTTTTCTCCACATTAGAAATGTCCCCGAATAGAGTCTCCGAAAGGAGGCAGATTGGGGCGAACCGGGATGAGAGAGAGGGAGTTGAGGCGGTGCGGGGTACTGGCACGGGTGAAGAGTACCGAGTTGCGGTTGGTGGATGGGGCGGAGCTGATGGGGTTGAGCTATCGGCAGGTGAAGGGCTTGTGGAAGCGCTACCGGGAGGAAGGGGAGGTAGGGCTGAAACATGGGAATGCGGGGCGGCGCTCGAACCGCGCCTACGGGGAGGAGTTTCGACGCGAGGTGCTGGAGTTAGTGCGGCAGAAGTACGGGGGTGGGGAAGGAGAGCGGTTTGGACCGACACTGGCGGCGGAGCACCTGGGGAAGGAAGACGGGCGGGAGGTGGCGGCGGAGACGCTGCGGCGGTGGATGCTGGGGGAGGGGCTGTGGAGGCGGGAACGGCAGTGGCGGAAGCATCGCCAGCGGCGGGAACGGCGGGAGCATTTGGGTGAGATGGTGCAGATGGACGGAAGTTTTCATGCCTGGTTGGAAGGGCGCGGTCCGGGCGGATGCCTGATGGATCTGGTGGACGACGCCACAAACACCACGCGGGCGCGCCTGGGCGAGGAAGAGACGATTTGGGCGGCGGCGGGGGCGTTGCGGGCTTGGATGGAACGTTACGGGGTACCGCATGAGCTTTACGTGGACTGGAAAAATCTGTACCAGCGGGGGGCCACGCCCAAGGAGAAGTTGAGGGGGGAAGAGCCGGTCACACAGTTCGGGCGGATGTGCGCCCGGTTGGGGATTCAGCTGCTGGCCGCCAGTTCGCCGCAGGCCAAGGGTCGGGTGGAGCGGATGCACGGGACGCATCAGGATCGGCTGGTCAAGAAGCTGCGGAGAAAGGGAATCGGGAGCCCTGCGGGGGCCAATGCGTACCTGGAGGAGGAGTACCTGCCGGAACACAACCAGCGGTTGGCGCGGCCGGCGGCGCGGAGTGAGGATTACCATCGCCCCTGCCCTGCGGCGAGGGAGTTGGACCGTATCCTCCGCCTGCGGACGGAGCGGGTGATCAGCAATGACTGGGTGGTGCGGTACCACGGTCGCTTATTGCAGTTGCAGCCGGAGAGTCGGTGCTACGCGCCGGCGCGCAGTCAGGTGGTGGTTTGGGAAGGGCGAGAGGGCCAGGTGAGCATCGATTATCGGGGCCGGGAGATCGCTGGGAGCGAGATTAGGAAGGGTGAGACACCGGCCCGTGCCCAACCCGCGCCCCCGCCGGCCACGCTGGCCGTGCCGGAGGCCAAACCCCAGTGGGCGCCCGCCCATGGACATCCCTGGCGGAACACCCGCTGGCGCCAGCATACCCGTGCCCAAGAGGCCCGGGCGGCCCCGCGCGCGTCGCCGGCCTTGCCCTCCGCTGCGCCCTAAGCGCTCCGCCCTCCGGGCTGCGCAGGGCTCCGCTCCGGGCAAGGCCGGCGAAAGACCAAAGCCAGAACAACCTCACAACAATAAGTTCGAAAAGGGGACATTTCTAACGAGGTAAGGGAGGGGACATTTCTAAAGAGCTTTGACATTTGCGCATTTTCTGCTTGACAACTCGGCGGACCTATGGTAGCCTATAATCGTGGTTATTTTCGCGACATATTGTCTAGCCGAGCGCCGGGAATTGCCGAATCCCACAACAGGTCGAGATGGCCCTCGCAAGTGCGAAAAGCCGTGTGCTACAGAAAATGGAAAATAGTGGGAACGAAGCTAAGAAGTACTTGAAAACAAAGAAAGTCAGCTTTTCAAATGCTGCAGAATTATGCGCGTTTTGCGCGCAAATCAGCACCCAAGAGAGCAAAAACAGGCGATTCTGCACAACCTGAACGAGGTTTGAGAGGCGGCAGCCTGTGCCCCGAAAGTGACAAGATGTCGGCTACGCTAGCGCCACGTCAGTCCTGTAAGGGCACGCCATGGCGTGCCCCTACGATCTTCATGAACCCGCCGTCGGGGCGATCGCTGCGAAGGGGCCGGCATTGCGTTGACGAGCCGTTAAGCCTATATTACCTTCGGCGTCGAATCCCTAATTGACGCGCTTTCTATCATCCTAGGCCGGGTGGCGAAAAATGCCGATGAAGATGCGAGATCCTGCCTTTAAAACCGCCTTCCTTTCCGCAGTGCTCGCCGGACTCTTTCCCGTTTTATTGTGGCCGCAAATGGGCGCCATGCCCACTAACCCTGCGATGCCTTCCATCCGCGCCATAGAGAAGCACCGCTGGCACATTTTCGGGAAGGTCGTCGATTTCAAAGGTGAGCCCGTTCGACAAGCTGACGTGCACATCGACTTGGGCTACGGCGTGAAGTTGATCCGCGATGTGCAGACGGACCTTCAGGGACGATTCTCAGTGGAGTACGAACTGGAATTCACCACCTTTAAAACCGTCGTCGCGAAACTTTCGGTGGACCGGGAGGGCTACCATGCTGCGCACGAGATCGTGGATTTCGGGAACGGGGATAAGACCTGGGAGATCACGATCACGATGCGGGAAGATACGGGCGACACAGAGGAGTTAGCCGAAGAATCGTTGGTGAACGAGCTTGGCCAAAAGCTGAGGACCGATTTGGAGACCGATGAGACCGTGGGATCGGGGCGCAAGGACCTGGCGCGAGGGATGCAGGAGCTTTTCGACCGCCAAGAGCCTGTGAAAGCGGTGGACGCTCTGAACCAGGCCATGACGAAGTCTCCGGATTGTGTTGATTGCCGGATGCTGCTGGGACTCGCCCGGCTTAAGGCAGGAGGCCTGAACGGCGCCGCGCGCGAGTTTACGGACGCCATGAAGGGCGCGGATGCGAAGAACAACAACCTTCAACGAGCCCGATTGAACCTGATTTTCGGCGTACTGGAGGATTGGAAAGGTGAGTACGCGAAGGCCGCCGGGTTCCTGATGCAGGCCAAAGTGCAAGCTCCTAACGATCCGCTGATTCTGCGCGAACTCGGCCGCACGCTCATTCTTCAGAAGAACTTTGAGGCTGCCGAAGATTACTTAGGCCAGGCGATCCGCGCCGGAGATTCTCACGAAGCGAAGATTCTTCGCACGCAGGCGCTGCTGGAAGAAGGTGATACAAGGGCCGCCTCGGCGCAACTCACCGAGTACATGGGTAACCGCCCGGCTACGGATTTCCCGTTGCCCGTGCGCAACCTTCACACCCAGATTCTGGCGCGGCTCAAGTTGGAGTCATCTTCGAAAGTGTCATCCGTCCTGAACCAACCGCTTCTCACTTTGGTCGCGTCAATCCCCGAGCTTCATACTGTGGAACCAGCGGCGAGCCAGGATCAACTCGCCGCGATTCTTGCCAAGACCGGTCAGGACGTCCAGGATTTTTTCCAGAACTTCTCGAACACCATGTCGGCGGAGCAGGTTCGCGAGACCCGCCTGGGAAAGAAGGGTGAGACCAAGGACCTGATGGAAGAAGACTTCCAGTACCTGCTTCTCGCCAAGCCGGAGAGATGGGGAGTCGGACTGGAAGAATACCGTACCGATAAGCATGGCGACCGGACAGGGTCAAAGGGCCTGGATGGCGGTTTCATGCTGACCTCCGGTTTTGCTTCCGCGTCCTTGGTGTTCCATCCCGCCTATCAGTCCGGCGCGGCCTTCCGGTTGATCGGCCAGCAAACCATTGCCGGACATCATTGTTACGTGGTAGCTTTCGCCCAGTCGCCGGAGAAGGCGCAGATGGTCGAACGGTTCAACACCGATCAAGAATCGATTCTGGTCCTCTTCCAGGGAATAGCTTGGATTGACTCGAACAGCTACAAAATTGTCCACCTGCGGAGTGATTTGCTGTCGCCGCAACCCAAGATCCGCCTGGAACGGCAAACCACCGAAATCACATACCAACCCGTGCAGTTCAAGGAACTTGCCTCAGACCTATGGCTGCCTTCGGAAGTTGCCGTCACCGTCGAGTGGAGGGGAAGGACCTTTCGGAATTCACACACCTACTCGCGCTTCAAGCTGTTCAACACGGAGGTGAAGGAAAAACGCGAGACTGAGCCAGCACCGGCTCCGCCTCTGTCAGATTGACCAGCGCTCTCGCCTCTCGGCAGCGTCTCAGTTTGAGGTAGAGGAGGTTTTACGCCTCCACGTGGCGAGGTAAACTCGCCGCTACAAGTTCAAACTGGGACAGCACCCAACTCTCAGACGCCTTGGCTCTTCGTAACGGTGTGTGTATTGGTGCGATGTGCGAAAAGGCGACAAATAGGCCCAAATGGGCGGATTCTTTGCGATTTTAATATCCTATCCGCAACCCGCCACTCACCCCAAACGTCATAGCTTGAAGAGGTAGTTCTACGCCGACGGGGTTCTTTTCCGTCCGCGCTCGGTGTTTATTTGAATGGCATTCGCATTGCTTGGATTATCGGGATGGCATTCATGTACGGTTGGAAGTTGCCGTCGCGTAACTTGACCAACTCGCAAATTTGAATGGTCGACCGGGGCTAGACCTCTTTGAGGCTAGGCCTCGCGCGTCTTGTATATCGGTGGAGGTTGCCAATGAGGATGCTAGCTTGCCGGCTTTCTGGGGACCGCGATATTAGATTGGCTCTTACCTTGGTTTGCGGAAGCCTGCTGGTTTTGAGCGTGGCCACGGCAGGATGGAGTCAGACGCCGAGCAGCCTCTTCAAAGCCGCGGGCACGGTGGCGAGCACCGAGCCGACGGGCTTCACCCTCCAGACCGATGCCGGAGTTCGCCTTGCCGTCGTGATCCCCAACAATGCCCTCCTTCTCCGGGTTGCTCCCGAAGAAAAGACGCTGAAGAATGCCACCAAAATCAGTGTTGCAGACATCGTTGTGGGCGACCGCGTTTTGGTTCAAGGGCAGATTTCGAGTGATCAGAAGACCCTCGTTGCCGTCCGTGCGATTGACATGAGCAAGGCAGCCATTGCGCAGAAACACGCGGCGGAAACTGCACAGTGGCAGCGAGGCGTAGGCGGCCTGGTGAACGCCGTCGATCCTGTAGCTAACACAATCACCATTTCGACGTCGGGCTTCGGCGGGGCCAAGAAGACTACGGTCCACGTTTCCAAGGATACCATTCTTCGCCGGTACGCGCCGGATTCGGTGAAGTACGAAGAGGCAAAGCCCGCCCCACTCAGCCAGATCCAACCCGGCGATCAGCTCAAGGCGCGAGGCACGCGCAGCGCCGACAGCAATGACTTCGACGCCCAGGAGATTGTCTCGGGATCGTTCCTGAATATTGCCGGCACCGTCTCCTCAATTGACACCACCCAGAATACGCTCACGGTCACAGACTTGAAAACCAAGAAACCGCTTCTGGTGAAGCTTACGACGGACTCCCAGCAACGCAAGCTCGACCCCCAATTGGCCCAGAGGATCGCCATGGCTTTCAAGGGGGGCGGTAGTGGGCGGCCGGGAGGGACGCCGGGTGGCGCTGGAACGGGCGCGGCTGCGGGTGCATCCGGCGGCCAAGCTCCGCAGGGTGCGCCCACGGGTGGGGCTCCAGGAGGTCCCGCAGGGCAAGGCGGCTTCGGTGGGCCTCCGGGTGGCCCAGGAGGCGCGCGAGCGGGTGGAGTGCCTGATTTTCAGCGTCTTCTCAATCGCATGCCCACCGCGACGCTTGCCGATTTGAAAAAGGGCGATGCCGTGATGATCGTGGCGAGCCAAGGTACGGATGCCGGCGGCGTCACGGCGATTACTCTACTGAGCGGCGTGGAGCCAATCCTGACCGCTTCACCGTCTGCCAGCCAAGCGCTCTTTTCGGGATCGTGGAGTCTAGGCGCGCCGGGCGGCGGAGGCGGAGAAGAAGGAACTCAATAATTCCGCGCCGGTCGCAGGCACGGCGCCGGTCAAGAGCTCAAATCGGACTTGATTTCTCGAAAGCAGGGGCTGGTGCCCCACTCAAGCAGCAAGAAAGCAAGCAAGTGCCCGTCGTAGTCACCCCGTACCAACGGGGGGTCCGCACAAGGTCAGAAAGACCTGGGTTTCCGGATTCGCGGAGACCTCAGGCGTAGTGTGACTCGAGGAGAGACGTGATGCGATTTCGGTTGTTTGGGAAATGTCTTTATATCTTGTTGACGTTTATTCTGACGCCAGTTTTTGCCAGCCATTTATTGGCGCAAACCAATGCCGGCACGTTGCGCTGCCAGGTGAACGACCCCTCCGGAGGAGTAGTGACGCAGGCGACGGTTCTGGTTACCTCTGAAACAGGACAAACCCAGGCCCTGCAAGGGAACAAGGACGGCGTTTACGAGTTCAGAGGACTCGCTCCGGGCAAGTACAGCATGAAAGTCATCGCCAAGGGATTTGCGCCGTACGAGCAGCAGGGGGTTGAGGTGAGCGCCGGCCAGGTTCAAAAGCTCGCCATTTCGCTTTTGATCGAAGAGGAAGTGCAGAAGATCACCGTTTCAGGTGAGGCGCCCACCGTGAGCGTCAATCCCGAGAACAATGCCAGTTCGCTGGTCATCTCGGGAAAGGAACTCGATTCGCTCTCCGACGATCCGGATGAATTGCAATCGGAGCTAAGCGAATTGGCGGGACCGTCAGCAGGACCGAACGGCGGCCAGATCTACATTGACGGTTTTACAGGCGGCCAACTTCCCCCCAAGTCCTCGATTCTCGAAATCCGCGTCAACCAGAACCCCTTTTCGGCGGAATACGACCGGCTTGGCTATGGCCGCGTCGATATCACCACTAAGCCCGGCGCCAGCCAATTCCACGGCCAGGGCTTTGTGAGCGGCAATACCGTTTCATTCAACACCCGGAATCCTTTTGTGAGTCAGGAACCGGACTACCACTCGGAGTTCTACAACGGGAGCATCGGCGGCCCGATCAGCAAAAAGGCGTCTTTCTTCTTCAGTGTATTTCGCAGGGACCTAAACGACGCGAACGTGGTGAGCGCTTACGTTCTCAGTCCTGATTTAACCCAGCAGGTTCCCTACAGCCAGGCCGTGGTGAATCCCCATATGCGCATGAATCTCGCTCCGCGCGTGGACTACCAGCTCAGCTCGAAAAACGTTATGACGGTGCGCTACCAGTATTGGGGGAATAACGACACCGACGACGGAATCGGACAGTTCGCTCTTCCCTCGCAGGCCTACAACACGAATGGTTCCGAGCATACCGTCCAGGTGGGCGATACGCACGTGATCAGCGACCGGACGGTAAACCAAGCTCGCTTCCAATACCTTCACGACAGCAGCTACCAGTCGCCAGTGAATCTGGTGCTCAACGGCAGCAGTAACCTGATCGGCCCTCCCGTGGGATGTCTTCTGCTCGCGCAACCTTGCCAGATTTCTGTGGCGGGGGCGTTCACGGCAGGCGGCAATACCCAGGGAATACAGACGGACGTCGAAAACCACTATGAATTCCAGAACTACACGTCCATCAACCTGGGCAAGAACTTCATGAGGTTTGGCGGGCGCGTCCGCGACAACGACGAGACCCTGGGCTCGATGCAAAGCTTTAACGGCTCGTTTGCGTTTCCTAACCTCAACGCTTATCAAATTACTCGCCAAGGCGTCGAAGCCGGTTTGACGGACGCCCAGATCCGGACGGCGGGCGGCGGGGCAACTCTGTTTACCATCAACCGCGGCACTCCTTCACTGAGCCTGAACTATGCTGACCTGGGGCTTTACGGCGAAGATGATTGGCGGGCCCGCCCCAATATGACGCTCAGCATGGGCTTACGGTTCGAGACGCAAACCGGGATTCATGATCACGCTGACATCGCGCCGAGAGTGGGTTTGGCTTGGGGTCTAGGCAAGGGGAAGTCGCCTAAATCGGTGCTGCGCGCGGGCGCGGGCCTCTTTTACGACCGTATCTCACAGACTTCGTTGTTTACGGCACAGCGCATGAACGGCTGCAACCAGCAGAGCTATACATACAGCGACCCCGACTTCTTCCCGAATCTTCCGACCGATATTCCAGCTTTAGGCACAGTCGGGTGCCAGGCCGGCTCGAACATCAACCCCCTCGACCCGAACCTCCGAACGCCGTATACCATCCAGGGCGGCGCAGGCCTGGAGCGGCAATTAAATAAGAATGCCACGGTCTCGGTCACTTATCTCGGCTCGCACGGTGTTCACCAGATTTTGAACCGCGACATCAATCCGTTGAACGACCAAGGCGAGCGGCCCTACTCGAGCTACAGCAACTTGACGAGTGTAGCCAACATCTATCAGCTCGAGTCGGCCGGCATCTTCAACCAGAATCAATTGATCGCGAACTTCAACATGCGCATGGGAACCAAGCTGAATCTGTTTGGCTTCTACACGCTCGGCTACGCGAACGGCAACACAACTAACGTGATGGACCCGTACGACGTTGCTGAAGATTACGGGCGCGCGTCCTTTGACATTCGGCACCGCGTTTTCCTGGGCGGTACGTGGACCGTGCCGCACGGCTTTGCCTTCAGCCCCATGATCGTTCTCAACTCCGGTGCGCCCTTCAACATCACCATGCCCTATGTTGACCTCTATGGTACGGCCAATTACAACGATCGGCCTGCTCTTGCCCCTTCTGGAGCCTCCGGGGCCAATATTGTAGCAACGCAGTGGGGCACCTTCAATCTCGCCCCGGGTGCGAACGACAAACTCATCGGACCTTACTACGGTACCGGCCCGGGCCAATTCACAACCAACCTGCGGGTGAGCAAAACGTTTGGCTTCGGAAAGAAACCTGAGCGCGCGGGCAGCGGATCGTTTGGCGGACCAGGCGGACCCGGCGGAGGCGGTCGAGGCGGACCCGGCGGCGGCCTTGGACCCCGGGGACTCGGTGGCGGCGGTGGTGGCGGCTTCTTCGGTGGGGGCGCGCCAAGCAACGCGCGCTACACGCTTACCTTCAGCGCCAACGCGCGCAACGTCTTCAACAACGTAAATCTCTCGCCGCCTTACGGAGGCCTCGGTACGACCCTATTTGGCCGTTCGAATTCGCTGATGGGAGGCTTCTGGTCTTCGGCAGCGGCGAATCGCCGCATCGACCTTCAGGCGGCGTTCAACTTCTAGCTCTGACGTGTCTCGGGGCGGCCCCTGTGGCCGCCCTGGCGCGACGGAGAAAGCCATCCAGGGTGGACGGCATCTATGACGTGCCCCGCCACCCTGATTTTCCGCGTCTTCAGGCATAGCTCGGTTTGGAGTGCGGCAGAGGGTTGCCGTACCCTAAGTACACTCCTCGAACAAGCTCTCTCAAAATGGGATGTGCAGGTTGGCTGCTCTCGGGGGCGGCGACGATCTGGCTCGCAACGCAGTGACTCAGTCCGGCGCGTGCCGACCTGATCGTTGACTTTACGCGCAGAACACGTGCTCCCCGCTGAGCGGGGCGGCCGCAAGGGCCGCCCCGACAGCATTGCTATTGCACAACGAGGTTTATGGTCGTTTCGCGGATGACCGTCGTCTGGGATCCAGTCACCACGCCAATGCCCGCGGTTGACCCGGTATAAGTACCCAGGACCGTTATGGTGTAATTCCCCGTGGGAGTGCCGTTGATCGTCGACGGCTGAATGACGTTCGTATAGATCGAAGTCTCGCAGCTTACCCAGAACACCGCGGCAAGAGCCAGCATAGCCAAAGCCAACTGCGCGAAGATCAGTCTGCGCCGGCCGCCCAGTTGGCGCCGCCTCAATCGGCCACGGATGAGAAAGACAACGATCAACACCAGATTGCACGCTCCCCAGAGAACAAAAATCATTGGAGTTGGCGGGGGCATGCGGGGGGCGGCGCGCGGGAGCACGTGCCCCGTTGTCGTCGTTGATTGTGCCGTAGTGCTCACCGTAAGCTGCGAGCTGACCGCCGCACCATTCAGGGGCGTCAGAGAGGCTGGATTGGCGAGACACAGCGTTCCCTGCGGCAGAGGGTGTGCGGGCGTGTTGAGACAGCTTATCGTCACAGCCTGGTTAAAGTTATTGATAGGCGACACCGTGACCGAGTAGATGGACGACGCCCCGGAGGTTATGGTGTTGACCGCCGGGGTGGCCGAAACCGAAAAATCCCCAAAGTCAACGGACAACGTGAGCGTCGCTGTCTCGCCGGTGCTACTGGTGACGTCCCGTCCATTGACGCTGAAGATATAGGGATTGGCGCTGGTGGGCGAGAGCCCGCCGAGCGTCAGCGTACTCGTGTTCGGAATGGTGGTTGAATTCAAAGCGATGTTGGAGGGGTTAAAGGCGCACGTGCCGGGCGAGCAGGAGAGGGCGACGGTGTCCGTGAAGTTCAAGCTCGGGGGAGCAGACATATTGATCGTAAAGGTCGTCGTGGTTGTGCCAATGGGGAGATACTGCGTGGTGGTGGGCGACGTCAGGGCGAAGTTGGGGTCTCCAGTCCCGCTAAGAGCGATGCTCGATGAGCCGCTCGTCACATTATCAGTCACGGTCAGACTTCCCTTGAGAACGCCTGTACCGGTGGGTGTAAAAGTGATCGAGAAGTTGCAACTGCCACCTACGGCCATTGTAAACGGGTAAGACGGGCAAGTATTCGTTTCCGCGAAGTCGCCGGTGGCCGCAATATTAGTGACCGTCAACGCGGTTTCGCCATTGTTGGTCATGGTCACTGTCTGGGACGCACTGGTGGTGTTCAAGACCGTGGCGGGGAACACCAAACTGCTGGGCGAAAACTGCACTTGGGCAATGCCCGTGACCCCGGTGCCGGTTAGGGTGACCAGATGCGGGCTGCCGGCGGCATTGTCGGTGATGGAGAGCAACTCGGTCTCGGGAGCCAGCACCGTGGGAGTATACGAGACGTTAATCGTGCAAACTGCACCACCCCCTGGAAGTGTTCCCACACAATTGTTGGTCTCACTAAAGTCGCCAGTCGTCGCCACACCCGAAATCTGAAGCGGGGCGGTGCTGGCGTTCAGAACAGTTACAACGGCGGGGACGTTTTCGTCGGTTACACTCTCGGTGGTGTTTTCGGTCACGTTTCCGAAGGCTATTTTCTGTGGGGTCAAGGCAACTGCCGGAACGCTATTGTGAGAAATCTGCGAAACGAAGGCGCTGGAGAGACCCGTAGTGTTCCCCGATTGCCCTTGATAAGCGAGGGCGATGGCCGGGAAACTCTCAGAGAATGTGGACCCTGCAATGTAAGCGTTGGCGTTGGTATCCACGGTGATCGCGTTTCCGAAATTCCCATTGCTACTGCTACCCGCCAAGAAGGTGGAGTACACCAAAGAGGTTCCCTGCGGATTGAATTCAGTAACGAAAGCATCCTGGCAAGGATTCGCCCCGCAGGACCCGCCAATGTAACTCGCCTGAATGGCGTTGGCGGTGGGAAAATCACTCGACTCCGTGTATCCGGTAACGTAGGCGTTCCCTGCGCTGTCGACAGCAATTCCGGACGCCACGTCCGACAAACTGCCGCCCAGGAGCGTGGAATACAGTAGCGCCGAGCCGAAATGGTTCATCTCGGTCACGAAGGCCGCGGGGTAACCGGGAGCTTGCTTGGTGGTAAAGGTCTGGTACGCACCCGGTGTCGTGGGAAAAGTGGAAAGAGGATTACACAGCGTCGTAGTCGACGTTGCCGGAGTACATGCGGAGTAGGTGCTTCCCGCGATGTAAATGTTGTTTACACTGTCCAGAGCGATCGCCCAGGCTCTATCGTCCCCGCTTCCGCCCAGGTAGGTTGAGAACTCCAAGCTCCCGCCTCCGGGACTCACCACGCTGATGAACGCATCCACGCTGCCGGCGTTGGAGGTCTGGTAAGCGTTGTAGACGGGGAAGTTAGTGGAGAAAGTGAAGCCGGTCACGTAGGCATTGTCGCCGGAATCGACCGCGATCCCCTGTCCTGAATCGGCGCTGCTCCCTCCCAGATAAGTGGAGTACACCAACTGTTGAGTTTGCGGCAAGTTGGTGTCGATTTCGGCTACAAAGGCATCCCCGTTGCCTGCGTTACCGGACTGAACCGGTTTCACGGTGGGAAAATCAGTGGATTGTGTCGAGCCCGTCACAAAGACGTTTCCCGAGGGATCCAGGGCCAAGGCCAGGCCGTAATCGATATCGCTGCCACCCAAATATGAGGAAAATAGCAGCTTCGAGCCGCTGGGATCCAGTTTGGACACAAAAGCGTCCGAATTGCCGCCAAAAGTGGTTTGGAAGGCGCTGGCCGTGGTTGGAAAGTTCGCGGAGGACGTGCTGCCCACGACGTAAACGTCTGCCGAAGAATCGACGCCAATCCCTTGACCAATATCGTAGTTATTTCCCCCTAAGTACGTCGAGTAGATGATCGCCTCGCCGTCATACCGCAGCTTGGTTATGAACGCGTCCGTATCGCCCCCATAGGAACCCTGGTAGGGCGAGGAGCCAGTCGGTGAGCCCTTGGGGAAATTGCTTGACGATGTGCTGCCGGTGATATAGGCGTCAAAGAGAGCGTCCAAGGCAATCGCATTTCCTGTGTCGCCGCCGCTTCCACCCAGGTAGGTTGAATAGTACAGGGAGGGATCGATAATCAGCGGCTGACGCGGGTCATAATTGGCCACCTTGAAGCCAACTCGGTTGTGCCCACGAAGGACATACGACGCTTCCAGGTAACGCTTCTTCGCCGGATTCGAATTCTCAGTCTGATAGGCGACCGGCCGGTGAAAGGTCATTTGGCCGTCGGCAGAGCCGAACACCAAATCGCCATGCGAGTCGATGGCGGCCTCGCTGCCTTGGAAGGTCATCGCCAAAGACTGCGGCGCGACGCCCGGTGACAAGAGAAAGTCGTACTCGAGTTGCCGCTGATTTCCGTAATAAACAAGGTCTACGCCGGGGCGAATTTCCTCGAACTGCACCTTCTTGTAAGTCGGAATATTGGAATGCCATCGGCGAGGGTCATTGCCGATGAAATAGTTGCTCACTCCCGGAAGCCGGTCGAGAGCATGGGCGGTGGCCGAAGGATTTACTCCTTCAATCTTCATCGACAACACGCGAGTGGATGGCTTGGGCTGGGCCTTTTCCGGAAACCGTCGGTCAGGCTGCGACGATTCGAGCGCCAGCGTCGCCTCACCGGGACTCAGGAAGATCGTGTAACCAGGGCCGCGCGCCAGGAAACGGACGCTCGAGTCCGCCTGGCCTTGGTTCAGCTCAAAGCTCATGGGCAAAGCGCCGTAAGATTTCCAGGCCTGAGCCTTGGTCATCCGCGGGCGCTGCGCAGGCGACGTTTTCCCGGCTGGTCTATAGCCGCCAGGATTCAACACAGTGAGCAGAATGGAAATCAGTAAGGAAAAGATACTCAGCATAGCCACCTTCGGGTTCAGAAGTAGAGTTTAACTGCAAATTGAATAGCACGCGCATCATTCGGGTTGTCGCGCGTAGAATTGATCTGTCCAAAATTTGTAAGGTTAAGAAAATCCAGGTTGGTCGGTTGTGCGAAGAACGGGTGATTCAATAGATTGTAGGCTTCCGCACGGAACTCAATCCGAACATTCTCTCTGATCTGGACGCTCCGCCGCAAAGCCGCATCCAGCCGGATAAGGTTCGGGCCGTAGACCTGCGCGGGAGCACCTCCTAGAGGAGCAGCGTCATTCTGCCCCGCCGAGATGACTTGTGGGGGATTGTAGAACGACGCAGGGTTCCAGTACTGATTTGCATTGTGCGGGCCGCCGCTCTGGTGCGCTCCTTGAACCATCAGAGCGTCGCAGCCAAGGCCTGCGGCGGTGGTAATGGTGCAAGGAATGGTCAAGGGCTGGCCGCTCGCATAAGTGAAGATCCAGTTGAGAGACCAATTGCCGGCGATCTTCCCGATAATGTCGCCCTTTTGCGCCAGATATTGTCTTCCCGGACCGAAGGGGAGATCGTAGTTGCCGCTGAAGTGACCCAAGTGCCGAACTGCAAAATCCGCTTGCTGATAATCAGTCCTGATGCCGATGGTCTGGACCGAAGGAGCGCGATAAGCTTGCGGACCATTGAGGTTGAAAAAGTCCAAGGCATCCGTGTGCGTCGTGCTGTAAGTATAGTTAGCAAGGAAACTGAGCCCATGCCCTAGATTCCGCACGTATTGCAGTTGGCCGGCATTGTATTTGCTGTCGCCTTCCGTCTCGAGATAACTTGTGCCATAGGCAAAGCTCAGGTAGGGCTCATAGGCTTGTGCCTGTTCGAAGGGCGGAAGCAATTCTCCGACCTCATTCGTCCCAGGGTTGATCAGGAGGTGGTGGCCGACGGTGGTCACCCAGGTGAACTCCAAAAGATCATTATTCGAGCGCCGATCTTGGACGTTAAGATTGAAATTATTCGTGTAGGGATTCTTGAAAGTGCGTTGGATGCCTCGCAACACAAGGTCGGTTGCCGTCGCCGCCAGAGGCGTGAGTGGAATAGGTGCGAGACCTTGCGACAGCGTGGCGCCAGCCAAAGTCGACGGGTAGGAGATGGGCGTGCCATCATCGAGGCTGGTGTACTGGTAATTGACCTGGAAGGGGTAGGCCCCGCTCAGGCCGGCTTGGCTCCCTTCGTTCATCATTCCGCCGTAGAAGAGTCCGTATCCGCCCCTCACCACGATTTGCGGATTGTACTGATAGGCGAACCCGATGCGAGGGCCGATGTTGAGCCGCTTCGTATCGATGATCCCGCCCCGGTGAGGGTAATTGAGTGCAATGCTGTCGTTAGTGAGTGTGCTGGTGAAGTCCGTCGAAAGCGAGTTGATATAAGTGGATGTGCAGGTGACGGGGTACAAGGCGCCGCAGGGAAGGGTGTCGAACCCGCGGCCGGCAGGAATCAGGTATTGAGCTCGCCCTGAAGTTCCCGGAACGAAGTTGGCTTCCGCGCTGAAATTCTCTTTCCAAGGTTGAAAGTATTCCCACCTTCCCCCGATGGTGAAGGTCAGGTCGGGGCGATACTTCCATTCGTCCTGCAAGTAGGCCGCGTAATACAGTCGCCAGTTGTAATTATCGATGTTGCTGATATTGGAGGCATAAACCCGGTTCGGCCCGCCCACGTCATCGCGCCCGGATCGAACGGTGGTGGCTTCAGGGAGGAGAAGAAACTGAGCGGCGCCTGTGCTGGGGTCGAGGGAATTGGCGATGGAAGTGAAGTTGCCCGAGAAACCGAACTCGCCGCGCGAGTACGGTGGTTGGTTGACCGCGTTCCTCACGTTGATGACCTCAACTCCACCTGTGATAGTGTGGTCGCGCCGGGTCTTGGTGAAACCCTCGCTGAATTGGTAGGTGAGGTTGTAGTCGATCGCCGGCGTATACGGGGTGCTTCCCAGGGGACTATAAATCCCGACGTCGATGGTCGAGAGGCCGCCGTTGCCGGTGAATTGGGGAACTCCGGAGATCCCAAGCTGCGCCGGAATATCGGTGAGGTAGTTGGCGTAGGCTTGCACCCGCTCCAGTGACACATAGCTGGCCGCCAGCCGGATATTGTGGATCAGGGTCGTGGAAGAAGCGTGGTTGATGCTCAGGACGCCGTTCACCGCCGAGTCGGTCTGCGTGTAGCCCCCGCCGTCCGCATAGCCGCTGAAGGGGCCTTGCTGTAACTGGGGGTTATTGAGGTAGCTGACGCGCACAAACGCCTGATCGCGATCGCTCAAGTGGTGATCGACTCGCACATCAAACTGGTTGGCGTCACCGCGGCTGAATTCGTTGGTCGTGTAGTTGTTGTAGATCGTCGCGATGGTGGGGGCCGGGTAGAGGTTGAGGAGTCCTGCCGCCACCGGATCCAGTCGATTCGCGCAGATCGTGTTGGCAGTGCCTTTGCACTGAATTGGATCCCGGACGTAGCCGGTGGCGCTGGCGCTCAATCCCGTAATCGGGTCAACCCCGCCTGCGGCTAACTCGCGCGTGGTGGCAGGATCGAAAATCGTTCCACAAGGTACGGTACGCCCCAGCACGTCTGGGGCGGTGGTGCATTTCGGCTGGCCGCTGATCAAATCAGAGAAATCCTCATATCCACTTCCACGCTCCGCGAGTGTGGGCACAGTCCCGACGAAAGGAACCCCTTGCCGGTACTTGGTTCCTTGGTAGTCCGCGAAGAAGAAAGTTCGGTTCTTGCCGTTGTAGACATTGGGGATGTTCAGAGGACCGCCGAGCGTCGCGCCGTATACGTTCTTGCGCAACTCCGCCTTCCGCAGGGCCACAGCATTATCAAAGTAATCCGCCGCGCTCGTGTAGTCGTTGCTGAAGTAATCCCAGGCGCTTCCGTGAAACTCGTTGGTTCCGGCTTTTGTGGTGACGTTGACTACTGCTCCGGCCGCTCCGCCGAGAGCGGCGCCGAACATGGTTTGAACCCGGAATTCGTCAATCGCGTCCATGGCGGGAAGCACTTGGTAAGCCGTGCTGGGAAGAAAGTCGAGAAAGCGGTTGTTGTTATCGGCTCCGTCGAGGATATAGTTGTTCTGCGCTGACTGAACTCCGTTGGCCACAAAACTCCCCGTCGCCGCAAGATTGGCCGGCACCTCGGCGCTGGGCCCTTTTCCTGGAAGCAACTGCGCGGGGGGCGGCGTTTCGGGGACCAACTGCGCGATGGGCCCCGTGCCCGCAAAGATCTGCGCCAAATCGGTGACGTTCCGGCTAAATACGGGCAGGGTATCCACGGCGGAAGAAGAGGCTAGTTTATCCGCCGGTTCGTGAGTGTACGACGCGGTCGATCCTGAAGAAACGCTGGCGCCATTGGCGGCTTGGGAGGCGACGAGGCGGAAATTGACCGCCGCTTGATGCTGGATTTCGACTAACACGCCCGCCTGGAAGGCAGGTACAAACCCCTGCAACTCGACGGATACGGTATAAGTGCCGATCTTGACAGGCGCAAAAATGAAAGTGCCGTCTCCGCGAGCGTAGGTTGATTTCGTAATGGCGGTCGCTTCGTTCTTAAGAAAGACTTTAGCGCCGGCTGCTCCGTCACCGGCGGGGTTTCTCACAATGCCCGCGACGGACCCACTGTCAACTTGCGCGAACGCGCCTCCGCACCCGAGAACTATACAAAGCAGGAAGCCACTCGTTTGTATCAACCTAATGAATCTTGAAAATGCTTGTGTCAAAGATTCCTCCAGTAACCCCTTGCGCTACAGTACGCCCCACGCCCGGGCATCTTTAGGCCTAAGGCAGTACGATCACATTGTCGTTTCCTTGGCTCGTGCTTCAGACGCAGCCCGTTCTTGGTTGTCACGATTAACTCGGCGTGGGGCGCTCACTCTCCTACCTCTGGCAGCACCACTTCAACTCGAATGCTCCCTTGACGTTTCAGCCTGGCAGGGCAAAACAGTAATTTTAGCCCGAACCGGGACCCAGTTACAGGGATAAAATGTGCAACTGGGTCAAAATACTGGATTCAATAGCATTGTAAAGTCGTTGGAAGGCGATAAGCGGGGACTGGTTATCCCCGCTCATGTTAGGTTTGTGTAAATGTTTATTTACACCAATTTGATTTTAACCCTTTCGCCTCTTCCCATTCTCCTCCCCCCTGCTTCCTTAAAACACCGGGAGGATCTCGCAGACCTTTGCACTTAGGCTTATTCGGACCCTAGGCTTTAGCTGGCGATGCTTGCTGCGCCTCGCGCATCGCGCTGGACTCCTGCTTCGATGCCGTTGCGATCTCGCCTGCACGAGAAGTCCCAACGCAATCCCGCAGACGCGGGAGCGCCTCGACGTCAACCTCTCTTACTGCCCGCGTCCCGCGGCTCACAGCGAGGTATGCCTCTGGAGCTCATCCGAGAAACTTGTAGCCGAGCCTTATTATAGTCTGAAAAAACTGTGGTTGACTAGGGTCAGCCTCGAGTTTGCGTCTCAGAGTGAAGACGTGTACGTCTACGGTGCGCGTGGAAGGCGCGCCACTGTACCCCCACACTTCCTTCAAAAGCTCCATTCGCGACAATGTGGCGCCGCGGTGTTCCACGAAGTATTTGAGCAACTGAAACTCCCGCGCCGACAAAGACACCAGTGTTCCGTGTCGAAAAACCTCGGCGCGGCGGAAATCCACGCGGATGGCCCCGAATTGGTAGAGCGCCCCCGGAGCACCGCCCCCGCTTGGGGCGCGGCGCAGATGAGCTTCAATCCGGGCCAGCAATTCCTGTGTGTCGAAGGGTTTGGTGATGTAATCATCCGCCCCGATTTTCAGAGCCAGGACCTTAACGATCGTCCGGCTGTGCGTGCCGAGCATCAAAATGGGAGCGAGAATCAGTTGCTGGCGCAGTTCCCGGCAAACCTCGAGGGCGCTTTTCCCGGGAGGCACAATGTCCAAAATGATCAAGTCGAAGTATTCTCGCGTGGCGCGTTCCAGCCCCGATTCTCCATCCGCAGCCAATTCGACGCTATAACCTTCAGCGCGCAGACTTTCCCGGAGAGAGGCCGCCACTTCCAGATCGTCTTCAATCAGAAGGATCTTCCTCATATCCCGCCCGTAGCCTGCCGCCCAGCGGCCGGCCTCCACCCCCGCGGCCCGCTCTGTTGCATCCTTTTTCATATGTCAAGTAGACTAGCCTATAATGGCTCCCGCCGCGTGTCAAGGGCAAAACGCGGAGGAGCTTCCCCGTTCAGGGACCGCGCGGTGCGGACCATCAGAGCCTATGCTTCGTTCAAAATGCCGTATTGGCGCGAACTTTTCGGGGATGTCCGGCAAAGTGCGAGAGACAAACAGGCGGTCGCTCGGCGCCGAGGTTACGCGCGAAGTGGCCTCGGCTTCTGATCTTGTCCCAGCACGGCTCTTGGCGCCGGCCTTCAGGCCATGGCGTGACGACCTTGAATGTAGGCCGCCACCGCGTCCTCTACACTCTTACAGCCGGCGCTGCTTTCCATTCTTGGCCGTGGGCTAGGGCAGCAGCGGTTTAACCGCGCCTTCGAATTCCTCGTACGTCG
>Ga0181532_10001536_pt1 | contig 22298 bp, 24 predicted proteins | sample PEATcosm2014_Bin_33_FD_119768 | JGI IMG/M metagenome (GOLD analysis project Ga0181532, IMG submission 119768) | Peatland microbial communities from MTU Mesocosm Facility, Houghton, MI, USA - PEATcosm2014_Bin11_30_metaG | ecosystem: Environmental > Terrestrial > Soil > Wetlands > Peat | place... | reverse complement strand
GGCCGCATGTGCCGCCGCAATCAGTTCTTCCGGATTCGTCCCCGGAGCGTTCTCAAACCGCGTGGTAAACGAATACTTGGTGTTCGAAAGAATGCCGCTGGCGGACGAAACCGTCCCCTGCCCGTCTTTCAGACCACCCTTCCAGACTGCACTCGCTTTGCGTTGCATACAATCTCCTGATGTGACGATGAAAACGAATCTTAGCCATTGTAGAAGGTCAGGAAGTAAATCGCGACGAGACCGTCGCTTGCCTCAGTAGAAATCAGAGCAGCTCAAGTAAAATCCGCATTTCTTGCAAACGACTTTGCAGCGGTGTCCACGCAACTCGGTCGAGCAATTGGGACAGATCGAAGATGCATCCTTCCGCAAATTTGGAGGGACGAGACTCGAAGCAGCGCCAGTCGCATCTTCAGACGCCCGTGGCGCAATCGTGGAAATTGATAAACTTCCGGTCGAATTCAATCTCGAACTCATGTCCGGTGTTGTAGCACAGATTCAGTTGAGAGAAAACATGAACGTTCTCGCAAGCCCGTGTGAACCAAGGTGCGAGCAGTCGGCCAGATTCGACACGGGGCGCTAATATTTCCCAACCCTTCTAGACTAGACAAACCCACGACCAAGGCTCTACTGTGAGGCGGTCGGGCGCGGTACCCAAGTGGTAAGGGAGAGGTCTGCAAAACCTTTATACGTCGGTTCGATTCCGACCCGCGCCTCCAAGCTTCCAGCCCTCTGGCCGCCAGGACGGGGCTGGCCCGGTAGTTGCCATTACGGGGCCGCATCGAAGCAGTCCGAAGCATCCGCCGCTTAGAAGCTAGTGACACCGCACCTTTCGCTGTGATCTGAGATCACAGACAGAGGAGTGCTTCAGGTGCAAAATATAAATGAAGTTTGAAGAGCCTTTGCATGATCGGAGGCATTTATGAAAAGGACCATTTCTCTGTTCGCCGCATTGACCGTGGTTTTCGTCATCCTGGCTACCGGATACGCGTTCGCGCAGGAGAAAACGTCGGTCAAGGTGAAAAGCTCGGAGGTTGTAACGGGGGTTGTCATTGTTCACATCCAGAAGGACGCGAAATCTCTTGAACTGCAGTGCAACGAGGGAGCGGGGTCCTGCAACGCTCTGCCGAGCGGCACCTACCTGATGGCTGAACTTCCCAAGAATTACGGGCTGTACGATTGCAAGAATGTTGAGATCTATCGAGGGGACCGAGACAAACCGGAGGCGGCGGAAATGATGGGCGCGTACTGCCTGGTTGAGAAGTGAGGGTGGGACGTCCTGGTCTGCTTGTTTTCGAAAAGACACAACGCCTCGGTAAATTGGAGGTTTTACGGCAGAATTTTTTTGCAAAGCCTGCGGCAAGCGAAAGGGAGATGCCGAAGGCTGGCTGCTGGGCTTCGAAGGCTCAGGAAAGCCGGGGGCTGTCATGAAATACACCATCAGCCTGTCCCGGAAGTGGGATGAGCGGCGAGCCAGTGAGCCGCATGCCCTGCCTTTCTGCTCGGCCGAGTGCCAGAACAAGTATGTGTGGCAAAACTACGGAGATGATACCTGGGCAACGTAGTTATTCGTGTCTCATGGGTGCCGACAGCAGAGGTCGGTGGCAGACCGTAGAGATTTGAGCCGTCCGCTCGATCGCCTCACGTAACAATGGCGGCAGCTCCGTCGATGGAATCCTCTTTTACCGCGATTAACGCTTCGTTGGCCTGGTCCAGTGGGAATGCCGTTACCTTCGGCCTCAGGCCGATTTCGCTCGCGACCTGTAGGAAATCTCGAGCGTCAACGCGAGTCATGTTCGCGACGCTCCGAAGCTGACGTTCGCCCCACAGCAGATGGTCATAGTTGAACTGAGGAATCCGGTCCAAGTGGATGGCGTTGATGGCCACCACTCCTCCCTTTCTCAGGCTGGCGAGAGCTGCTACCACAACATCGCCACTAGGAGCAAAAGTTACTGCGCAGTCGAGTTCCGCCGGCGGTTTGTCAGTGTCACTTCCCACCCAAACCGCGCCAAGAGAGGCCGCCAGTTGGCGATGGGACTCTCCTCGCGTGGAGACATACACCGCGCAATTCCAGGAACGCAAGACCGCGATTGCCAGATGGGCCGAAGCACCAAACCCGAACAGTCCGACACGGTCGCCATGTTTGACGCCAGCGACACGAAGGCTGCGAAAACCAATAATTCCGGCGCACAATAGCGGGGCGGCTTCTAAATCGTCGAGTTGATTGGGAAGAGGGAAAGTGAAATCGGAGCGAACGACTGCATATTCAGCATAGCCGCCGTCTACGGTATAACCGGTAAACGTGGGTGAATCGCAGAGATTCTCTAGACCCAGGTGACAATACCGGCACGTGCCGTCCGTTCCTCCCATCCAGGAAACGCCGACGCGCGTGCCGACAGGAAGTTCCTTTGTAGCTCCGGCCGCATCTCCAGATACGACCTCGCCGACAATCTGATGTCCGGGGATTATTCCAGCGCGACACGGTGGCAGGTCGCCTTCGACGATGTGCAAATCGGTGCGGCACACTCCACACACGCGCACCCGCAAAAGGAGCTGGCCGGGCATCGGCTCCGGCGTTGGAACCTGGCCAATCCGAAGAGGCCGCTTCCAAACTTCTTGAGGCGAGGTTAGAGTAGCGGCTTTCATCGACTCGGCCGCGGCGCAGCAACTGTCGCGCAATTAATATACTCCTGATGGCGGACATTGGGTTCTTCGCAACCAAAATGGAGCTAACTGCGGCCGACAGGCAAGCGCAGTATTATCTAATATAAGAAAGTCGGATTGACTGTGTGGCGTCCGGCGATTCCGGGGGATCGACGCCTGACAGTTGCCAGACCTGAGAAAGCGGAGATTTACAGATGAAGAGAATATTTCTGCCGGGCGCAGCGCTCATTCTTGCGGCGCTGCTATCGCAGACATTTGTTGCCGGCACGACTGCTACGGACAACGCGTGGACGCACGGCCTGCTTGAATGGCGCGCTCGGCGGGCAACCAGCCTCCAAGCTCCCGAGGGCTGGCTTTCCTTGATCGCCCTCGGATGGTTGAAAGAAGGCGACAACAGTTTTGGGTCCGCTGAAGACAGCCGCATTCAGATCACGGGCAAGGCGCCAGCGCACATCGCGATCGTGCACCTTGAAAAAGGTGCGCTGCACTTGTTACCTCCGGCCGAGGGTTTCCCTAAAGACCTTCTACTGGATGGTCAACCCGCGAAGGATTCGGTCCTGTTTGCCGACGATGCCGACAAACCCTCGAAGCTCACGATCGGCACGATCACCATCATCGTGATCCATCGCGACGATCAATTTGGATTGCGCGTGAAGGACCTGCAAGCACCCACCCGCATCGGATTCCACGGATTGCACTGGTATGCACCGAATGCCTCCTACCGCGTGCATGCGCGCTGGATCCCGTATAACCCGCCGAAAATGCTCGATATCCCAACCGTGCTCGGGACCACGACCCATATGCCCGCACCCGGTGCGGCCGAATTCACTCTGGACGGACAAGTTCTGCGGCTCGAGCCCGTGCTCGAAGATCCAAAATCGACCGACCTTTTCTTTATTATGCGCGACGCCACCAGCAAGACTACGACATACGGAGCGGGACGCTTTCTGTATACCGAACTTCCCGACCATGGCCTAGATCAGCCCGGCGAGGTCTGGCTCGATTTCAATAAACTGGTGAACCCGCCCTGTGCCTTCACGGCCTATGCCACGTGTCCTTTGCCTCCCAGCCAGAATCGCCTCAGCGTCCCGATACCGGCTGGCGAGCAGCGTTACCACGATTGATACCTGTGCCGATTGGCGTTAAGATCAGCGTTGCTGGTTATCCTATAGATTCGAATAAAATTGTTTAAACGAATTCTCATCATCGGGTGGGTTGCCTTCTGTGCAGGGACGGTGCTCCTCCTCCTCTTCCCAAAATCGATAGTCAGTATCCCGAGTCCAGCAATTCTCCTCACGTTCAGGAATGTCTTAATCCTCGGCTCGATAGCATATGGGTCTCGAGCGAGCTACGGCCGAATCACAAACCGTCCAAGTTAGCGCAATGTTGATGCGGAAATCGTAGATAATATTTAGTTCAGCCATGCAACTGCATTTACCTTGTTGCGGGAGTCCTGCCATGAGATGGGTGCTGATTGTGCTCGCGATCCTCGGTATCGTCGCTTCTTCACTCGCATTGCGCGAGCATTACCGCACCGACGCTTCGCCGTGCAGTATCAATGAGCGTTGGGACTGCGGCATCGTGAATCACAGTCCGTACGCCATGCTGTTTGGAGTTCCGGTAGCCGTGATTGGCATCGCTGGATATCTGCTGCTCGGCGTGCTCGCCTTCAGGAAGGCTTATCGGGCGATGTCGGTGGCCGCGCTCGGTGGGCTGGGCTTTGCTCTCTATCTGGCCCACATTGAGTCCGCGGTATTGGGCGTATGGTGCATCTACTGCGTCATGTCGCTGGGAGTGATTTCGTTGCAGAGCTTGCTGGTTTTAGGCACGGTGATCGTAGGCTTGATGGGTCGGGCACAAAAGACGGCTTGAATGCAGAGACGCGGCTTGCCCCGGCTCCTGTCGCGAGCTCTACCGGTAAGTTGATTTTGTTCCGCTGCTTCAGCCTACTCATAGCGCAGACTTTCGATCGGGTCCAGTCGCGCCGCGCGAATTGCCGGCACCATCCCACTCAGCACCCCGACCACGCTAAGAATCCCCGTCGCCACAGCGAGGCTGCTGACGTTGATATGCAGATGGATATCGCCCGCCTGCAAATTATCACCAAAGGCACTCATCAGCGGCAGTGCGCCCACGCCCCACGAGATCAAGTAAGCGATTCCAATCCCTGCCACTCCTCCCGCAAAGGTGATGGCCAGCGCTTCCGCAAGAAACTGAAAAAGGATGTGGCTCTTTTGCGCGCCCAGTGCCTTCTCCACGCCGATCTCCCGCGTTCGCTGTTGCACGGAAACCAGCATGATGTTCATCAACCCTATGCCGCCGATCCCCAGGGTCAGCGCGCCGATAAAAGCTAACAGCACCTTGAGAGCGGTAGTCACGATGGTGAACTCGTCAAAGTCCTGCTTGAAGTCGGCGATGAACACGGCTCGGCGGTCGTCCGGGCGGAAGTTATGGTGCCCGGCAAGTACACTTCGCACCACGCGCGCCAGTTGCTGATGATCCTGCGCTTCATAGTCCATGAAAATGCCGGTGATGTACTGCGTATCGTAAAGATCGCCCATCGCGCTGAAAGGGATTACCACCATGTTGTTGTCGTTATCGTCGCCGCCCTGCACTTTGTGCTGGTATACGCCGATAACCTGGAAGCTCACGCCGTTGATCCGGATGCTCTGGCCTAGAGCCTGTTCGCCGGAAAAAAGTCTCCGCTTCGCCTCATCGCCGATCACCACCACGCGGGCGTGCTCCGCCTGATCCTGCTCGCTCAGGCCACGGCCGGCGGCCACGTTGAAGCCGCGAATGCGGTCGTATACGGGGTAGACGCCGGTGAGAAAAAGATTGGTGAAGGTGCGTGTGTCGTGCTGAATGGTTGCGCCACGCTTGTCGAAAATCGGGGTGACCCCTTTCACCATCGGCACTTCATTGCGGATGTAGTCGACATCCGCCAGCTTCAGCCGCACTTCGCTGCCTGCCTTCGCACCGCCAGCCTGCAGCGACGTTCGTCCGGGGAACGCTCCAATGACATCGGTTCCCCACGAGCTGAAAATCAGGTTGATGGCGTGCTCGAATCCGGAACCGAAGGCCAGCAGAATGACCACGGTCGCAATCCCCCAAGCCATTCCAAGCATCGTCAGAGTGGTGCGGCGGCGGTTGTACTGCATCGCGCCGTAAGCTTCTTTCAGCAGATCGTTGGTCATGAGCTACTCCTCTGCAAAGAGGAAACTTGCATCCCACAGGGGCCAAAGCCCGCGGTGATTTCACGGGACGCGGCCCGGAAGGGCCGCTCTTCCACGGTAATTCGCGTGTTTCCTCAAGCTGTGAAGCCGCGCACTACTCCTGACGCAGCGCTTCCACCGGTTCCAGCATTGCCGCTTTGCGCGCCGGGTAAAGCCCCGCTGTGATGCCCGCGAGCGCCAGCGATAGCACGGCGCCGATCGCCGACACGGGCACGATCCGCGGGGTATCGAACCCCTGCGGGAGCTGTACTCCTGAAAGCAGGTGGATGACGAGCATGGCGCCGGCGACTCCGATCGCGCCGCTCAACAGCGTCAGGAATGCGCCCTCTAGAAAAAACTGAAACAAGATATGGCGGTTGGTCGCGCCCAGAGCTTTGCGCAGCCCGATTTCGCGCGTGCGCTCGGTCACGGCCACCAGCATGATATTCACGATCCCAATCGCGCCCAGCGCGAGTGTCACCAGCCCGACCCCGCCCAGAAACCAATCCATGGCGGTGAAGATCTTGCCCATGGTCTTCTGGTTCTTGATCGTGTCCCATTCCTCCCAGGTGTCGGCGCCCTTCGGGTCGAAGCCTCCGTGATTGCGCGCCACGATCCGGTGCAACTCATCCTTGGCGGTTTCGTTTTCGTCAAAGCTGCGCGGCTGATAGTTGATGAACGAAATCGCGTTGCCCTCTTTCGAATTGTCGCCGGTCAGCGGAAACAACTCGCGCATGGTGCTGAAGGGAACAAAAATACGAATGTTGGTTGCGTTCTGCTCCTCGTGTCCGATCATCGAGAGTACGCCGATCACCCGGAAACGAACGCCGTTGAGCAGGATGGTGTTACCAACCGCAGGCCGCCCCGGAAACATATTGCGCGTCATCTCCCGCCCCAGGATGCACACCCGCCGTCGCTGGTCATTGTCGTCGTCATTGATCCAGCGTCCAACCGCCAGCGGGATCGTCCGCACTTGGCTGTAAATTGGAGGCACGCCCGAGACTTGGCCGTTAGTGCTGGTATAGTCGCTGACCGCGCGAATATCGTCGCGCGCGATCAGCGGCGAAATATTGATCGCGAGCTTCGATTCGCTCTGGATGGCGAGGTAATCGTCATAGGTGAGGTTGAACCACTTCATCGCGTTGAAACTGCCTTCGACAGCCGGCGCGCGTCCGCCGAAAAAGAAGATGATGTTTTTTCCAAAGGTTTCCAGTTGCTTTCGATTGCCGTTGCGGAAGCCTTCACCCACACCGGCCAGCAGCAGCAGCGAACCTGCGCCCCAGGCGATTCCAAACATGGTGAGGAAGGACCGCAGTTTGTGCGCCCACAGAGTTCGTAAGGTTTGCGCGAAGGTGTCCAGCAGCATGCGCATGTCGCCCACCTCGAGCATCGAGGGAAGGGAAACGTCTGGAAATGTCGACCAGCCCCCGCTGTCATTACTTCGACTCGCGGAACCGTCAGGCGTTAGCGCGCAATTTGTTCGAGGATACGAACGGGTTGTGCCGGGGGCAACGTTTATCGGCGCAGCACAATTAACACTTAACAACCAAAGTTGTTCAGACTATTTGTCTTCCTTCTGGTTTGCCCCCACCTTCCACGCGATCTGCCGCAGCATTCCCAACAACACCGCGGTGTCAGCGGCGTTCAGATCCAGCCGCCGGACCAGGCGCCGCAACTTCTCTTCGGCTGCCACTGCCCGCGGCTTCACGTATCCGCTGGTGTGCAGAACCTCAAGCAGCATCTGGGTCAGCCGCTCCACTTCTCGCGACGCGGCGGACTTCTTTTCGCTTCCGCCGGGCGCAGCCTTCTTTTTTGTCGGCGCTGTCTTCTTTCCTCGCACGAGTTCGTACAGGCAGACAGCCACCGCCTGCCCTAGATTCATCGAACCGTGCTCTTCTCGCGTCGGAATCCGCATCACCCAATGGCAGTGGCTCATTTCCTCGTTCGACAGTCCGTACCTTTCCGAGCCGAAGAGCAATGCCACTGGTCCAGTCTTCAGTTGGCGCTTGATTGCGTGCGCGCCCGCATCCAGGCGCAGCAAACGATGCTGCAAATCTCGTCGCCCTACTGCTGTCGTTCCCACCACCAGCCTGCAATCCGCGACTGCCTCGGCTACGCCTTCGTACTGTTCGGCCTTTGCCAGAAGCCCCGACGCGCCGACCGCCGACCGCGCCTCCCGAAACGCCACCTCGTAAGGATTTACCACCCGCAATCGCCGGACCCCAAAATTACTCATGGCTCGCGCCGCCGCCCCAATATTCAGCGGATTCCTGGTTGCGACGAGCACCACGCGGAGATTATCGAGATTGCCAGTCATGATTCGAAGACCCAATTCGAAAACCCAAATTCCCAAGCCGTGATTCCTAAAGCTGATTCCCAAAGCGTGATGCCCAAACAGCCATTCTACGGTGCTCCGCCCCGCATCCAAACTTTCGGCACCTCCTGCGACTTCCGCCCTTGCCGAGCATCCAATTAACAGTGCTAGGATAGAGGTCCCGCCCAAAGGAGACGACACGGTCGACACTGGCGGGGAACTGGCAGCTAACTTAGAACTAAAAAGGGAACCCGGGAGGATGAATGGCAAGCACCACCACCGTCGAAGTCACCGACGCTAATTTCGATTCCGATGTATTGAAGTCCGATAAGCCCGTGCTGATTGACTTCTGGGCCGCATGGTGTGGTCCCTGCCGCGCGATCGCTCCTATTGTTGAACAACTCGCCGGCGAATATCAGGGCAAAGTCACATTTGGCAAAATGGATGTTGACCGCAACGCCGCCACGCCCATGCGCTACAAAGTCACCGGCATTCCTACCCTGCTCGTCTTCAAGAACGGACAGGTCGTGGAACAACTCGTCGGCTACCGCTCGAAAGACGACATTCAGAAGGCCCTGGATCGCCACATAGGCTGAGCGAGAGAAGCTTGAAGAGGGACGGGCGTCCTCGCCCGTCCTTTTCTTCGTTGTCAGTATTTCCGCAGCACGCCAATCACGCGTCCCTGAATCTCGACCGACGCCGCGGGCACGATGATCGGCTTCATCGCCGCATTCGAAGGCTGCAGACGGATGTTCTCTCCTTCGCGAAAAAAGCGCTTCAGCGTCGCGTCCGATGACTCGAGCAGCGCCACCACAATGTCGCCGTTGTGCGCGGTTTTCGTCTTCTCGACCAGCACGTAGTCGCCTTCAAGAATCGCTTCGTCCTGCATGGATTCGCCGCGCACTTCGAGCACGAACACTTCCTTCGAGCGCACAAAATCCGCCAGCGAGATGGTCTCGTTGTTCTCGATCGCCTCAATCGGACGCCCAGCCGCAATCCTGCCCACCAGCGGCAGCACCATCGCCGTGTTCACCGCCATCGACTGCTTCAACTTCCCTTTCGGCGGGAGCAGATCAATCGAACGGCTGCGGTTGTAGTCCCGCGTCAGCAGTCCTTTTTTCTCCAGATTGGTGACGTGCTTGTGCACCGTGGCCAAAGAATTCAGCCCCATGGCTTCCTTGATCTCTTCAAACGAAGGAGAGTATTGCTTCTCCGCCACGAAGCGTGAAATGAAGTCGTAGAGCTCGCGTTGACGCCGAGTAATCGCCATGCCGGGAGCATAGGCGAACGTAAGGCGAATGTCAATATCGACGTGATGCCCAGGAAGTAGCGGACCATTCAGCCGCGTGGAATCTAGTTCTGCTTCGCGATTGTGGACCGGAACCCTTGGGCATAGGCAAGTTCAGGGCGGGTGGAGCTTCCGCCCGCACACACTTTCAACAGCTGTTGGTAGTAGGCATTTGCTTCGCCTGAATTCTGAGCCATTTCAGCAGCACGCCCGGCTCCGTAAAGCGAATTGAATCGGTTGGGGCTGAGCTTCAGTTCGGCCTCATATTCTCCGAGCGCTTGCTCCGGCTGGTTCATTTCGAGGAGCATGTCGCCGAGCATTTCGAATGCCGGAATCCCTCCATCCGGCGCGAAGACCCCCTGCTCCTTAATTGCGATCTCGCGGAGAGTGCTAATGGCTTCACCGTTCCGGCCTTCGGCGTGGTCGATCCAGGCTGAAACCACGCGTCGATCCTCCTCAACGGCGTTGATAGAGATCGACAGCTTTTTCTCTTTCACCAGGGTCGAGTGGAGATCCTGAATCGCCTGAAGGTTCGCATGGGCGACCTGCAAGTCTCCACTGCGGGCAGCTCCGATCGCACGAGCTTTATAGGTAATGGATGCGTCGGCATCATCGGGAGGCGAAAGTAGGGTCAATGCCTCTGCTTCCTTCCAGTGATGCAAGTCCAGCGCGTAAGCCGCCGAGAATTGCGTCAGAGCGGAAATTTGCGGATCGAAGCCCGATCCGTACATGTCTTTCATTTTCGGTAAAGACTTTACTCCCTCGATTAGTTGCTGTGCCTCCGCATCTCGGCCGCTCTGCAGGTAAGCGTAGATAAGGAACTCCATGGCGTGGTACTGATGTCCTTCGTCTCCCATGTGAGCAGCCGCAGCATTGCGGCTGGCAGCGATGGACGCCAGATTGGAATCGATGTCTTCTTGCCACATCTAAGACGCGCAAAAATGTGCGACGGCATGTGCAGTGCGTGAGGTGCCAATGGAGCGATCTTGGCACACCGGAGTGCAGCCGGAAGTCCCAACTCAGCCATGCCAGGATAATCGTAGGTGTGAATCAGGTAATGCGCGACGCCCGGATGATTTGGTTCAAGCGCAAATAATTTTTCCAAGATCGCCGCTGCCTGCTTTCGTTTGGCGTGCGTCGGATCGTCATCGCTATCGGAATTCTTCAATGCAAGGGCATAAAATGCGGCCGCTTCCAGATCGCTGGGGAACTGCTCGTAGAGTCGCTCCATTCCACTGAGGTATTTCTCGTCGCGTTTCTCATTTCTTCGTTCGGGATGTTGGTAAAAAGCAGCTTCAGCAGCTATGTAAGCCCGTTCTCGTGCGGTTTTGGCACGAAGGGACTTCGCAACCTTGATCTCTTCCCAGCCACGCTTGAGCTGCTGAGAATCGGGTGTTCCCCAACGGTCGAATGTCTTTGCGATTCCCCAGTGGGCCATCGCGCAGCGGGGATCTTCGTCCGCGACCTGCCGAAACGCATCTTGCGCGGTCTCAAACGCGAAAGAATGCAGCAATGCGATGGCCGCGCTCAAAGCTCTTCTGAACGCTTGATGTGCAGGAGGTCGGGAAGTGCACCGTGCCCAACTGCTGCTCGGATAGTTCGTCATGCCGCTGGCGGCCGTCATCGCCGAACACGGGAAGCGCCGGTGCGACAAAAACAAGCAGGGATGCAAAGAATCGGGCCATGCAGACTGTTATCCCGAACAGAGTCTAGCGCTGCTTGTTGAGGCGGTCAATTTCCTCCTACTCCGCCGTGACTCCCTTCAGAAACACGTAGTAAAAATCCACGCCCCGGGCAAACGATTCGACCCCTATCCGCTCATCTTTCCCATGCGCCCGGACGTCGTCCCGGTCATACTGTTCTCCCGAGACGCCGTACGTCGGCATGCCGGCGGCATTCGTGTAGGCGCCGTCCGACGCGCCCGTGCTCATGGTCGGAAGCACGGGAATCCCCGGCCACATTTGTGCCACGACCTTCCCTAACGGATCGAAGACTTCTTTCCGTGGAGGCGGCGGCACAAAACTATGCCGGTCTGACCCGTGATCCAGAAGCGCGTTGTTGTTCTCGCGGAACTGCACTTTAATTTTCGCATCGGCCACCACTTTTTCCAGCGTCAACCGGATTTCCTCCAGCGTGTGTCCGGGCTCGATGCGGCAATTAATGTTCGCCTGCGCCATTTGCGGCAGCGCGTTATTGGCATGTCCTCCGCTCAAGCGTGTGGCGACGCAGGTGGTGTGCATGGTCGAGTTGTCCATCGCATCCTTTGATAGCCGTGCTACGGCCTCCAGGTCGGGAGGAGTCTTTAGCATCGCGGCCAGATCGGCCGCCCGTTGTCCGGCCGCCATCTTCATCTGCCGCTCAAAATACGCGCGCGTGATGTTGTTCAGCTCGAACGGAAACTGGTAATGCGCGATCCGCGTCAGCGCCTCCGCCAGCTCGTAGATCGCGTTCTCTGGACGTGGCAGCGAGCTGTGGCCGCCGGGATTGGTCGTGGTCAGCGCGAAATCGCCATAAAGCTTTTCCGTGGCGTCCACTTCCATCATCAGCGGCACACCGTGATCCGCCACCACGCCACCGCCATCATGGTTCAGCACGAACTCGGCATCGATCAGTTCGCGATGATTCTTGATCAGCCAATCCACTCCATTCGATGTGCCGCCTTCTTCATCCGCCGTCAGCGCCAGAATAATGTCGCGACTGGGCACATATCCTTCCTTCTTCATGCGGATCAGCGTGGCCGACATGATCGCGTCGCCATCCTTCATATCGCTGCTGCCGCGACCGTAGTAATATCCGTCCTTCTCGACGAACTGAAACGGATCGGTCGTCCAGTCCTCGCGGCGCGCTTCCACGACATCGAGATGGCCGATCAGCAGAACCGGCTTGTGCTTGCCCGATCCATGCAGGCGCACGACCACATTCTTCTTTCGGTCATTCGGGCCTAAAAGCTGAATGTCGCTCTCGGGAAATCCGGCATCGCGAAATCGCTGTGCCATAACTTCCGCGGCTGCGGTCACGCTGCCAACCGAGTCCGTCGTATTGATTTCGATCAACTGTTTGAAAATGTCCAGCGCCAATCGCCGCGTGGCTTCGTCGCCTGGCGACAGTTGTTGCGCTTGCATCGAAACCACAAAGATCACAGAAAAAAACAGGCCCAACCGCAATTTCCCAGATCCCACGTTTATCCTCCAAAAAGTTTTCTGTGATGAGTTCTGCCACACGCTGAGGCTGAAAGCTAACAGATTCGTTCCGCAAAACCAAACTTGCCCGCGAACGTGACCGGCAATTCGAGTTGCAATGTCGAACTCCCGACGCTACCCTTCGCCAAGACGAATGACTAGCGCGCCTGACAATCGGATGAGAATTGCCAGTGCCAGAATGGCGTTACTGTTTTGCATTTTCTTCCTGATCGCGTGCGGTCTGGGCTACCCAGTTCTCAACCGATTCGACCCGCGCCAGACGCCAGGTCTCTCCGACGTCAAGAACTATGCATTGCTCGTAGCTGGAACTCTCAGCCCGGACGCCGGGCACATTCGCTTCCGAGTACTGGTGCCGTGGCTCGCCAAGCCGTTTCTTATCGTAATTCTTGGCAACCGTCAGCATTCTTGGCAACCGTCAGCTAAGCAGCTCGGCCACAGGATTAGTAGGAGCTTTGCTCTACCTGGTCAACTTCGCTGTCCCGAATCTTCGCCTGGTCGGGTTGGTGGATGCCGGCGAAGGCTTCTTTCTGCTGGCGCTGCTCCGGAGTTTGTCGGAGTGCGAACTGTGGGTCTTGCCCGTGATTGCCGTGCTGGGAGCTCTGACCAAAGAATCGTTTATCCCCTTCAGCGTGGTGTTTGCGCATGATCGAAATTCCGGTCGCTCTCGAAGTCATTTCCCGCCCGGCACCTGGATTCTGATCAGTTGGGTGTTAAGTCTTGCCGCGGTGATCGGCAGCCTGCAATGGTCAATCACCGGCACACTTGTAAGTCCGCTGCAGTTTGGACTTGCTCTTCATCACGGCAATAACTATCTCGGGCACTTCACCGTTTCGTGGCACGATCGAAATCTCTGATACATCTTTTTGTGGCTATTACCCACTGCCATCCCCAACCTCAAGCGCCTTCCAAAATCGTAGCTCATTCCAGTGGGCGCAACCTGCGTCACCGCGTTTGTGCTGGATGCGTATTTTGGCGGTGCGCCGGGAACCGTGGGGAAAGCGCTCTTCAGTATCGCCGGTCCGGCGCTCAGTCTGTCGTCCGCGTTACTCCTGCTGCGGATTTCCGACTTGGTTAGAGCCGACGATAGCGGCGCCAATGCCTCCTCGACGAGGCGCCCGTAATCCGTCGTCGCGGCTTTGAAAATAGATTTGGTCCGCTGCTTCGGGACTCAAGAACGAGATCGCTGAAAACCCCAGCGCACGAAGATCGCAGACAAGCGTCTGAGGTTCGAAATGCGTCTGCCAGGGTTCGCCCAAGGAGTTCGCCATTTTCGCCAGAGCGCTTCGACTCGCAGCGTCGTTAGAGGAGAGCGAAGAATCCGGCGTGGAGAAGGTAAACACAATCTCGCTGCTCGCGGGGAAAGACGCGACCAACTGGAAGACTGCGTCCGCTGCCTCCCGGCTCAGGTAAACCAACACGCCAAGGCAGGAAAAGAAAGCGGGCTCAGAGAAATTGAGAGTGCTGCTTTGTAGCCCTTCGCGCAACGAGACCAATTCGAAATCAATGGCCACGAATTCCAGATTTGCTGGGACGGGAGCGCCAGCCGATTGCAGTCTCTGGCGCTTGTCCTCTTGGGTGGCTCGGTGGTCGACTTCATAAATGCGCAAGCTGCGCGCCCAGTCGGGTTGGCGATAGGCCAATGTATCGAAACCCGCGCCGAGGATCACGCACTGACGCACGCCCCGTTGTACTGCCTGGGCCATCCGCTCCTCCGCATAGCGGCTTCGTAGAACCACGTGGGAGCGTAATCCCCTGGTCAGTGGTTCGCGAGCGCGCGCAGGATTCGATTGAATTTGCTGGAGAAAGTCCGCATCCAGCAGGCGGACGGCGATCGGATCGTCGAGAATCTTGGGTTCGCCGTCCAGCAGTTGGTGAACGGCTCGAAGGGCGGCGACGCCCAAAGCGGTCTGGCTGGAGTTACGTGGTGGCGCGGCGTCAGCCATTATTTGAGTTTACAGGCTGGCAACCCGCGGCAGTTTTGCCCTTCATTTCCAGTTTATGCACTCGCTCTATACTTCCACCAGGTCCCGCTCCTGGCGTTTGTTCCACAGCGGCGCAAGGATACTCGATTTCAGAATTTCCTTTTCGGCTCTGACCCAGTCTTCCAAATCTCGTCCTTCGACCTGTCCGCGCTCGTCGTAAAGCTGTTGCGCGCGCAGCCGTATTTTTCTCTCCAGCAATTCCATCATCAGTTTCTGTCGTTCGCGAGTTCTAGTTACGCTATCCACTGCATGCACCCCACAATTTATTTGTCTACAAATATTGTAAATGGTGAACTGTTACAGGGGTGTGAAGAGGGAGGTTACTAAAGGGGGGGTCCCATTGGCCGTATCTCGACGGTACCACGGTCGGCTCAGCCGGGAACGCGAACGTTCGCAAGGTGAAAGCGCAAGCTTCATGGCGCAAACCTCGCCGACGAATTTCGTGCGGTATAATGCGCGCACTTACCCTTGCAACTCCAGCGCAGTCGTAAACCAACTTCTCATGATGGACCCATGACCGATGGAGGAGGAACCCCCGATGCCACACGATCTCGATCCGCAGCAGGACCAGGAGAGCGCGCCTCAACCCCATCGTCACTATTGCGGGAACCTCTTCGGATGCGGCGAAGAGAAGGGCACAGGCGTGTTTCGCGAAGACATCAAGGACGCGGCCTTCACCAAGCGGGCGCAAGACCGACTTCTGCACATGGACGAAGTGAATCAGGAGCGGCTCGACGGCAATCTGACCGCCCGCGGCCTGTCTCGCCGACGACTGTTGCGCGCCAGCAGTTTTATGGGAGCGCTGGCGGGTATCGGGCCCTGGTTCAATCGACTGACGAACACCAAGCTTGCGCATGCAGCCGACGCGCTCGGTGGCGACGCTGGGACCGCGCCCGCGTCGGCGGACAAAGACGATCAAGGCCGCGTCCACGTGGTCGAGAGCAATGAGAAGACGGTGCGGCTGGGTGTCTACGACACTACACTCGATCCCATCCTCAAAGTCGATTCCGGCGATACCATCAGCTATCCCAACACGTGGTCGCACTTTTTGAATCGGATGCAGCCAGGTGTTCCCGTCGAGACCCTGGCGAAGCTGCGCTTGAGCAATCCGGGACGCGGGCCGCACTCGATCATCGGCCCGATCTACGTCAACAATGCGGAACCCGGCGATGTGCTGGAGGTCCGCTACAAGCGCATTCGCCCGTTCGACTGGGGAGCCGTATTCAATAATCCTGGGACGCTCGGAACCGGTCTGCTGGCCCAGGATTTTCCCGAAGGTCAAGTGAAGTATCTAAAGCTCGACCTTCCCAACCTGACGGCGGAGTTTGTTCCGGACATTCATATACCGCTCAGGCCCTTTCAGGGGACGCTGGGCGTGGCGCCTCCCGATGGTTTCTATCCTCCGCTAAGTCCGGGAGTGACCAGTTCCGTTCCTCCGGGCCCACACGCCGGCAACACCGACCTCAGCGAAATGGCCGAAGGTTCAACCATGTTCATCCCGGTTTGGAAACCGGGAGCGCTGCTCTATACCGGCGATTCGCATGCCGTGCAGGGCGACGGAGAAATCAATCTTTCCGCATTGGAAACGCGCATGCAGGAGTTACGTGTCCAGGTCGTCTTGCACAAGCAAAACAATTTTGCCTGGCCGGTAGCGGAGACCGCGACCCACTGGATCACTCTGGGCCTGGACAAGGACCTCAACGTGGCCATGACCCTGGCGTCACGCAACGCCATCAACTTCCTGGCCGCGCGCGCCGATCTCACCAAGCTCGACGCCTATGCTTTGTGCAGCATCGCCGTCAGTTTCCGGGTGACACAGGTGGTGGACATCGTGCGCGGCGTCCACGCCATGATCCCTAAGAACGTTTTCGCTGCCGACCTGCGCAAGCGGATCGCGGTCGTTTAGCTCGTCGCGACAACCTGTTAATGGGCCTCCACCACCAGCACCACGAACGAATCCGGCTCGATTTTTCTGTCCTGCCGAGTGCCTGTCACGTTCGCGGTTACGGTGAAAAGCTGATGGGTCTTCGCATCGACCGCCATGGTGCGGGCTCCTTTCTGCGTGGTGACCGTCTGCGCGACAGTGAACTTGTCGGGCCCATCTTCCTTAATCACCGTGATTGTGCCGTCGCCCGCTGACGCAAACGCCAGGCCGCGATCGGCATCGAAGCCGGTCGCATCGCATCCCTCTCCGATGGTGGGAGTCGCCACCACTTTCCCGGTGTCCGCATCCACCACCATCATCTTCTTATTCCCGCCGCAACCGGCAAACAGACGCCGGTTTTTCCGGTCGATCGCCAGGCCGGTCGGCTCTTCGCAGTCTGCCAGCTTCCACCGCGATTTCACCGTCAGCTTCTGCGGATCGAACGCCACCAACTCCGACGTGTCTTCAATGTTTACGAACACCGTTCCCTTTTCGTCGGTCGCGGCAAATTCCGGCTGGCCGCCCAACTCGACCTTGCCCACCACCTCGCCTTGGGACGCGTCGATGGCCGTTGCGCTCCTGTCCTGACCTTTTCCGTTGAACGTGAAGACGCGCTTGGAAAACGGGTCATACAGAATCGCGTCGGGACCGCTGCCAACCTTGATCTTTTTCTCTACCGCCAGCGACTTGAGATCGAATACGCTCACCGTATCTTCGCGGCCGTTGCTGGTAAATCCGCGTCCGATTTCGTAGTCCAGCGCGATTCCATGCACACCTGACGTGTCCGGAATCTCGCCCACCTGCTTGCCCGACTCGGTGTCAATGACCATGACCCGCGTGGCTCGCGCAATGAACAAGCGATGCCCAGTGCTGTCCGCGGTCAGATAATCCCATCCGCCATCGCCGCCGAGTTTCCATGTCTTAACGACTTTGTAGTCCGCTCCGGCCGCCGCCACCAGCGCCACGATGGTTGCCAGCAGGGTTAAAGAGGCTAGTATCCCTGTTCGTATTTTCATGTCCCTCACCTGATCGTAATTTAAAAACCAAAGATCCCTGGGAGCGGGCGCAGCCAACCCAGCCCGCAGTCGGAGGCTTGCGCCGGAAGCCTATTTCACCTCTTCCATGAGCTCTCCACAATTGTGCAAACAATTGCCCCTACTCCCCGCCAACCCCCGCCAACCCGCATTTCGCCCCGGCAAAGTTTGGTACCGGGCTTGCTCTTATTCTGGCTGGAGGAGCTTATATCCGCCGCTTCGTCAGGCGGGTGATTTCTGGCCTTCTCCGTAATCGGGAGACCCTACGATGATGAAGAATATCGTGTTTGTCCTCTGTCTGCTTTCCACCAGCGCGGCCTTTGCACAGTATGCCGGATCCCGTACCAGTACCGAGCCGTCGACCTTCGTGTCACCGAATCATCCGGCGCAGGCATCTTATGCGCCCATGTCCCAGGAGAGGACCGTCCTCGGTTCGGGGAGTTACACCTCCGCCCAGGGAGAAAGGCCGGTTTCGGATTTCCCGCAGCCAGAGCCCGTTCCTCTGGGCACCACTGCCCGCGAACTCAAGAGGGAGCACGCCCAACTGAAAAAATCCCACGTGGTCTGGGTAAACCAGTAGGGGTGCGGCATGGGCGCTCTGGTGGTTCCTGCGAAAGGTCAATTCCGCAAACTGCCAGCCGGCCGAAAACGCCCTCCTACTTATCTTCCGCCGCCACGCTCTTGGTTTTAGCCCTTGCCCAGCACCAGCACCAGAATCCGTCCATCGGAGTGAAATTCTCCGCCCGTCGCGGTTCTTGCCTCGGTCAGCGGATGCGTCGGAACCCCATGCCCCCGCGCCGAAACCAGTCCCGTACCGGAGAGCGTCTGGTTCACAAATTCCCGCTCGCCATCAATCGCCGGATCAATCTTATGCGTTACCCCGTTATTCCGCTGATCGCGTTCGAACCCGATATCGTGGGTCGCTGCCACGCACCAGAGCGGACGTCCACCCACCTGGTACGGCGACTTCCACACCCGCAAATGATTTCGCGACATGACCACCCGCACTGGCTCCGCGTGCGCGAACCCGTAATCCTGCGGACGATCGAACAAATACAGCGTGCTCATCGGCATGGTCAGATAGTCTTTATTCTCGAGCGTGGCCATCATCCCCGACAGCACCGTGCTTTCCACCGATTTATCCACCCTCACCCACTGCGCGGTGGTGAACGCTTTCACCAATTCTTCTTCCGTTCCGACGATCAGGATATTCACCATATCCCCCGGGCTGTGGTTCTGATCCGCAACCCGCCGCGGGATTGAATCCAGTAGCTTGGGCGTAATCGCCGGCATTGCCGTTTCGGCTGGACCGCCCGCCACCGTCGCATCTGCCGTGCTCAACCCCGCGCTTAACACTTCAATCTTTACCTGGAAACTTCCGCTTGCTCCCTCCGCATCTCGCATACTCTGGTTGATCCCGAGAAACAGCCGCCCCGCCACTGGAGCCGTGTAGGTGGCGTCCACTCCCACCTCAAACGCCTCCGCACCAACTCCCGATCCCAAACGTCCGATCAACTCCCCGTGCGCTCCGTTCGGCACCGCGTATTGATGAATTACGTCCTTAATGCTCCGCGGGATTCCTGCCGGGCCAAATTGATTTCCCTTGGCATAAGTGATCGTTCCCTCCGCCGTGATCTGCACTTTTGCGCCGCCGCGCAGGTCGACGCCTGTATCCCGCCACTGCGTCGACCCGTCGACCTCGAGCGAGTAGAACTCTCTGCGAGAGGAGCCGCTGCTCCCCTCTGCTTTCGTCATATTCGTCGCCGTCGCCGAATCCGGCGTCTGTTGCTGCCGTGACTCGGCCAAAGTCGAATGCACCATCACCGCCACGAAAATCACCACGGCGATCCTCGCTCCCACGGTCCGCTTCGCCGCCTCCATGTGAATTCTCTCCCTCACCGGTAATTGGCCTCCGATCAACTCAGGAAAAGTGAAGTCACAAGATGTTACCCTATGAGAAATTCAAATGACCATCCTGGAATTCACCGGCGTCGTTGCGATCGTTTCCTTCGTCGCGGGACTTCTCGGATCGCTCACCGGCCTGGGTGGTGGTGTCGTCCTTGTGCCCCTGCTCACCATTTTCTTCCACGTGGATATCCGCTACGCCATCGGGGCGTCACTGGTCTCGGTGATCGCGACCTCTTCTGGCGCCGCTGCCGCATATGTGAAAGAAGGATTCTCCAACATACGCATCGGCATGTTTTTGGAAATCGCGACCACGTTTGGCGCGTTGCTAGGAGCGTTCCTTGCCACCCGGATCCCGACCAGCGCCTTGGCGGTCATTTTCGGAGCGATGCTGCTCTACTCGGCGTTTCTTTCCCGCAAGCCCCGTACCGAGGCGCAGCGCAACCTTCCACCCGATCCGCTGGCCACGCGTTTGCGGTTGAATGGCAGTTTCCCCGACCTCGAAGGCCCGCGCAGTTATAACGTCCAGCGCGTTCCCGCCGGCTTCAGTCTGATGTTCGGCGCTGGTGCGCTCTCCGGATTACTTGGCATCGGCTCCGGCGCCGTCAAAGTGCTGGCCATGGATCAGGCGATGCGGATTCCCTTCAAAGTTTCCACCACCACCAGCAACTTCATGATTGGCGTGACGGCCGCCGCCAGCGCGGGTGTGTACCTCAGCCGCGGATACGTCGATCCCGGCCTCGCGATGCCTGTCATGTTAGGAGTGCTCGGCGGTTCGTTGCTGGGCAGCCGCGTTCTGGTCAAAGCGGAAACCAAATCGCTCCGCCTTGTCTTTAGCGTGGTAATTCTGGTTCTAGGCTTGCAGATGCTCTACAACGGATTCTGGGGAAAAATCTGATGCCCGCCGCCCAAGCGCCCGCGCGCCAACCGCATCCGTTCAAACCCCAACCGTGGAGAGATCGCCGCTTGGAGATTATCCTCGGCAACCTGCTCCGCACCGGGGTCCTGCTCTCGGCGGCTGTCGTCCTCTCGGGAGCGTGTGTCTACCTCTATCGCCACGCGCAGGAGAAGGCCGATTACCGCGTCTTTCTTGGTGAGCCCTCCGAATTCCGCACCATTCCCGGAGTCATCCGAAGCGTCATGAATGGCCGAGGCCGCGGCTTAATCCAACTCGGATTACTCTTCCTCATCGCCACGCCCATCGCCCGCGTAGCGTTTTCCATCGTGGGATTCGCCCTCGAACGCGATCGCATGTACGTTGCTTTTACGCTGATCGTGCTCGCCATCCTGCTTTATAGTCTGCTCGGATCCGGCATCGGCCTGTAATGGTGGCAATCTCCGAGCGTAAATCTACGCTGTCATCCTGATTGAGCGAAGCGAAGGATCTATGTGCGTTTTGAACCTGGCAGCGATTTGCGGGACACGATACTACGGATTTCTCATCATCAAGATCATTTTCGCCGTTGTGATCGCCTGCCCCGCGTGGCGCTGCGTGTGGTCTGCCACATGGACAAGCAATCCTCCCACGGTAGTCGGCAGCCGCTTTTTTCCTACGGTTCGCGCTTCTTCCAGATTCGTCTTCGCCAGTGCTCGCACCCGCTCAGCTCCGTCCGCCAGGGCCGCTGTCAGTTCTGCGAACAGTCCATCGCGTGTTGCCCCGGGATCGAGTTCTGTCCGCAGACCAGACATCTGCTCCTCGCTCAGGCTTCGCCGCTCGGCATAAGTCAGCAGACGATCCAGGCTGCGCGCCAGGTGCCGAATGTGAAACGCAACCGGCGCCGTTCCCGCGGCGCGCGCATTGATTTCAGTATCCGAAAGATTGCCGCACCACTTACGCAGATCTTCATCGGCCAGTTGCAGTGCGTGCAAAACCGCTCGCCCTACCGCCGGAACCTCTGTCTCCGTACCGCGCAACCACGGCTCGACTGATGACATGACAATTTCGCCCACTCAGGTCTGGTTCCTAGCGTGGCCAAAGCCAGCCGAAGGTGCCGGCGGTCAACAAACCGTAGACGAGGCCGTCGATCACTTCCTTGATGGTCACTGACCATTTCTGGCCTTTCCAGATGCCGTTACTCAGCTGTCCCAGACCGTAGGCGAGGAACGCGGCGGTTCCGACGACGCGAAAGACCACCGGATAGTTTGCGCCAGACGCTACCGTGTGTGCGGTGAGATAGGCAACGAAGAATCCGATCAAGAGGCAAAACACGAACCACTGGATCAGGAACTTCGGCATCGCGGGCGGGCCGCTGGGAAGGATAGTCATGAAGCCAACCGGCCCCTGGTTTTGCTTTTCGAGCAAGGCGGGCGACTTCATGTCCTTGTGGGTGCAGTAGGGGAACACATAGAGACCCCGCTTGGGAGCGGCGGCGCGCAGCACGGCGAGAATCTTATCCTCGTCGGGGAGTCGGCCATAATCACTGCGATGATAGGGCAGCAGCATGTGCATGAGGGAACTGGCCACGAAGACAAAGACCGCCGACAACAGGATCGGGAGCCAAAGAGAAGCGAGAGGAACCATGCGCAGCCTCCTTAAGGATGCAACGTACAGCTGCTTCGATTTTGCCCGCGAGGCTACGCCTGCGGGAGAACGCGGTCAAGAGGAGCTTTCATCTTCCAGCGATTCCGCAACGAGAGGCTGCGAAGAACCGACGCCCGAGTGTTGTGTTGGATTTGGGTGTGGATGAGATGGCCGAGGAAATTCGCATGACGTTTTGCGGACCCATATCTGGCAAGGAGGCATGCCGATACTCGCCGGAGCGACAAGGGAGGTCAGGC
>Ga0181532_10001534_pt1 | contig 22318 bp, 29 predicted proteins | sample PEATcosm2014_Bin_33_FD_119768 | JGI IMG/M metagenome (GOLD analysis project Ga0181532, IMG submission 119768) | Peatland microbial communities from MTU Mesocosm Facility, Houghton, MI, USA - PEATcosm2014_Bin11_30_metaG | ecosystem: Environmental > Terrestrial > Soil > Wetlands > Peat | place... | reverse complement strand
TACGCCGACAACTAAGACGACATGAATGAAAGCGGAAGTGACATGAAATGCAAAAAATCCAAGCAGCCACAGAACGATCAGGACTGCCGCGATTATCCCTAGCATTTGTTCGTCTCCTTTTTCTGGACGCGAGAATATCTGCCAACTCATCCCTCTCTACTGTGCCGAGTCTTATTGCATCCGAGGGAAGACTGCAGAGACACCACATTAATCGAAGACAGAGTCGACTTCTGTCTCGTTATGAACACTTTGGCTTTTCTGTGAGATCCAGCTTCCATAGCGCCTACTTCGTGCGCGACTCGCAATGAGGACGCATTTCAGGGCTATCGGAACGCGAGTTATGTCGTCTTGGTACTTCAGGCGACCAAATGCTGAGGTGGATAGACCGGTACATCGGCTTTCTTGAGTTCCGTTATCGCGTAGGCAGCATTCTGTAGGTCGCGCATCTCTTCAGTTTCAACCGACGAGATTGACAGCTCAAAGAATCGATCAACAATCGCCCGTTCAGCTTCGGTAATGGTCGTTCCGCGTTTGGCCTCATCGGTTCCGAAGAATGCTTCGACGTAGGGCCTATGCCATTCCCGGGACACGGAATAGTCTTTGAATTTGGCGGTATTCTCTGCGACCCAAGAGTCATCACACTCTGTTGAGTCCACGCATAGGCAAAAGTCAGTAAGAGATTGGAGCTCAGGTTCGATACCATCGATGGATATTTTGCCCATGTAACGGTGGTCCGAAAGGTTCTGTTTAGTAAGCAATCCGAGTTCGCGTGTATTTCTTCTTCGCGGCATAAGAACTCCCAAAAGCAACTAATAGCATGGATCGGATGGGCGTTCTGTCTCGTTCGGTACACTCATCGAACAAAGGATTTAGAATGCGACCTTGCAATCGAAAACTAGGTCTTACGAAAGTTCGCCGCTGACTCTAATCCTTGGAATTTCAGGGTAAACTGGCAGAAGATGTGTTGCTCGTGTGGAGTTATGCGATGTTAGATGAAGGTGTCTGGGCTGAAGTCAAAGTCGGTGCCGAACACTTGAGGTTATTCTCCGAGCACAGCGCACAAGGAGTGCAAGCTTCCGTCTACAACGTAAATGCAAAGAACTGGATTGCTCCCTCCGAGATCGTGGATGATATCGAACAGGGAAAGGACCGCGCGGCGGCACATGCTATGGCATATCTACGCCGCGTCGCCGACTTAGAACTGCCCCCTCTGAATTGGAAGGAATCGCGCCCAGTGTAGCTAACCCGCTCGCGATCAGAACCTCACCGAACTGGCCTACCCGCATCGATTAAATCAGCAAATATCCAGCGATATTCGAATTCAGATTGGCAGAACGGCGAGAAGAGGAATGACATACGGCCCGCCCAAGGATCCGTGCAGCATCGCTCTATCTCGCCGTCCAAGGCCACATTCTAGAAAAATGGCAGGAATGCTCGCTGTTCAGTTTTGTACAGTTTCGAGGACAAATTCTTATTGAATGGGTGTCTGCAGTGCGTCTGCCACCGCGAAGAATTCGCGAAAGATACTCCAAATCGATCCCTAATCCCCTCAAATATAAGGACTTATTGAGTTGACCTACTAGCTCAGAAAGCGGGCTGGTTTGGTCTGCATTGTGCAATAGCGGACAGTAAACAGAGTCGCTTCCTGATAACCTTGTCAACCATCGTGCCAGTGGCACTGCCTATTCGTGTCTCCCTAAGCGTCCCTCGCTACTCCAAAAAAGCGAATTCGCGAAGTTCTGTGTTCGATGTGAAATTGTTTCTCGACTCGGCCGGCCTGGGAAGAAGATTAGCCAAGTTTCGAGCGAAGGAGATCGTCATTACGCAGGGCGATCCCGCAAAGCAGGTCATGTACATTCAGGAAGGCGGGGTGAAACTTACGGTGGTCAATGAGTCTGGAAAAGAGGCCGTCGTGGCCATCCTTGGGCAGGGGGATTTTATTGGGGAAGGCTGCCTTGCGGGCCAGGCCAATTACCTCGCAAGCACGACCACACTTTCAGCTACCAGCGTGCTGGTCATTGAGAGAGCCGAAATGATTCGCGCACTCCACCAGGAACACGAGTTTTCCGACCGCTTCATCGCTTATATGCTGTCGCGAAACATCCGAGTGGAGGAGGATTTGATAGACCAACTTTTCAACTCCAGCGAGAAACGACTGGCGCGAACTCTGTTATTGCTCGCGCGCTATGGCGCGCCGGGTAGTCCTCACAAAGCGCTCCCCAAAGTGTCGCAGGAGACGCTGGCAGAAATGGTTGGAACAACACGGTCCCGAATCAATCTGTTCATGAACAAATTCAGGAAATTGGGCTTCATCGATTACAATGGCGAGATCCACATCAACGATTCCCTGCTAAGCGTTGTACTGCACGAATAGTCCGTTACACCAATAAGACAGCATTTGATAGTGCGCCGTCGACTGCTCTAGATTTTCAATTGGTATGCCCCTGTATTGAATAGCTGAGAGGGCGTGTGGATGTGGAGTCTCGGGATCTTGACAGCAAGAGCTCCAAGTCAATTTGTTTGGCAGCCTTCGTTAACTTAGTTATGGACGTCCTTGGCTGTGACAGTAACCTCGACGCGAGCGCCTTTTTTGAGTCTGACCTCATCTCCATGTTCATCGGTTAGCGTATTGTCAATACGTAGCGCTTGAGTCCGGTGGTCGGGGCCATTAACGGCAATTCGTGCGTTTCCCGGTTGACTTGAACGCGGAGACGGGATGATCTTGTCGACCGTTCCCGTCATCGAGGTGCTCGGTTGTTCTGGAATTCGCGTGATATCTAAATTTAGTTCCGCAATTCGTGCGGACCTCGCCATGCGCGGCTTAGCCATCTCCTTCTGGACGCTGACGAGTGTTGCGGTCTGGGGTTGTTTCCTATGGTTCTTGTGCTTCATAGAAGAATTATGAAATGGAGATGGAATCCATGCAGTCCCTTTTCGCACAGTTTCGCAATATGCTTCAAGATTCTTCTCTGAATTCTGCGAGGTATAGCAATTCTCCTGAGATTGTCTCTTAGGAAACAGTTTTTCGATTAGCGGGCTGTCATGGTGTGGGTAAAGGACGTTGCCTGTAGGTTCGAGAATGACGGTAAGTCCTCGAGGAGGCTTACGAATGCCTAGAAGAAAACGTACCAAGACATACCCAACGCCATTCCACATTCGCAAGGGTACCTTCCATAAATGGCTGGGGAAAAATCCGGACTCTCCGATCACTCCAGTTGACATTGCTAAGGGGAAGGCATCCGGAGATCCTCATGTCGTCAAGATGGCAACCTTCGCAGCCAACGCTAAGAAATGGCACTGAAGTGGCACTAACGGTTGAGCAGGTAATTAGGTGAGAGGACGTGAGTCCTGACGGAGGACATACACCTAAGAGGAGACTCCCCGACGACCGCGCAAGTAAGGAATCGTGCGTCCCACGACCGTCTCCCCACGTCGCATCCAACGTGGGATCGAACGTGGAGCGAGCGCCAGTAAGTTGGATAAATGACATAAAGACGGATGCAAATCCGCGACCATCTTAACGAGTGCTGTCAGCGGCACAGCAAGCAGCAAACCCATGACACCCCACAACCAGCCCCAGAAGAGAATTCCAACAGTTGCGGCCACCGGCCCGATACTGACGCGATTGGCAATAAATTTCGGAAAAAGAAAATTCGCAGAGACGATATGCAGGAAGAGGATCGTTAGAATAATCACGATATATGGTCCGGGTGTGCTGAATTGAAGTAGGGCCGCTGCAAGAGGAAGCGCAAGAGAAAAGATCAGTCCGAGGAATGGCAGCAGATTCAAGAGGCCACTGGCGATTCCGAGCGGTACGGCCCCTTTCATGCCAATGGCGTACAGAACCAGTGTGGTCGCTATGGCCATTACGGAGCCGACGATAAAGTTCCCGGCTACGAAACCACGCACCATTTGGTTGAGGCTCTTTACGAAGCGATCTGTGTCCACCCTCGAGTTCAGGAGGGCATTCATTCGGATCGCCACTTGCTCCTTGCTGCAGAGCATGAAAAACGTTAGAAATGGAACCACTCCGGCAATAATCAGCACTCCCCACACAGATCCTGCACCACGCACCAGATAAGCAGGCCAGCTCGGCGATTCCCGTAACCGAACCTCGGGGATTTTTTTACTGGGCTGCACGTCATTAGAAAGACTACCGGCACTCTGTTGAACTTTCTCGATCTTCCGAATAATTGGCTCAATCGCTTGCTGAAGCTTCGAGGTATAAACGGGGAGTTGCCCTGCAAAACTCCTGCCTCTTCCATAGAGGTCGTGGCCCAGCAGGCCGATGAGAGAGATGAATGCGGGGACAACAACCCCAGCAGCCGCACGGCGAGGCAAACGGAGTTTCTCAAGCATGACAACCAGTGGGTCAACCAGAATCGCAAGGAATGCTGCCAGTACTACCGTGATCCAAAGCGAACTCGCGTAGTAGGCGAACACAGTCAGCAAACCCGCGACTAACATGAAAAGCAGAGCTGCGATTCTGCGAAGTAGTTCCTCAGATGTTGAGGTCTGGGACCGGCTTGCTGTTTCAACCACGTCAACCTGGATGTGGTCGGTAATCGCCGTCTTATTTGTAGTGCCAGCCTTATCAGACATACGTTTTCCGGCTGAAGATGCGCCTTTGAGGCACTGACAAAGTGTTAACTAGACTTTCGGTTTCAATCTTTCGGCGATCGGATGGGACTGCACCCGACCGCCCTAATCCGCACTTGTCCTCGCTAGCGTCTTGACAACGTAGCCATTTGGCAGGCGCGAGAATCTACAGCTCCTATGATGAACTGGCTTTCTGATTCTTGACCTGCAGATCATTCACGACCTGCTTCACGTTCGGCACTCTGGTAGCTAACTTCTCCGCATGGTCGCGCTTTTGCTGAGAGTTCACTTCTCCCGTCAGCGTGACCACTCCGTTGCTCACTTCGTATTTTACGCTGTCGTGCATTCTGTTTTGAATCAGCGTGGCATCCAGATTCTTCTCGATGCCGGCGTCTAGGTCGGAGTTAACGGCTTTTGCTTCTTTTTCTACGCCAACAGGGATCACGGCAATTTGATCCGCGACAACCTGCGTGCTTGCGATGGACTTTGCAATGGATTCGGCTTGTGACTTGTCGTTCTCGCTCGTGACATTTCCGCTGAGGGTCACGACGCCCTTGTCGCGATCCTGACTGACAGAGACGTCTTTGAAACCTGCCTGATCGAGTGATTTGCGAATGCTGTCGGAAACATCAGGTGACTTTGTGGACGTCGTGGAACATCCGGCCAGAATCCCGGCACCGAGCAGCGTCAGTACGGCCACAGATAATCTGAACTTTTTCATGGGCCTTTCTCCTTTGTTGAATTCGATAAGTAATTTCCAAGGGTGATGAATCGCGGACTGGCGCGTGAAGCTATTGCACCCCGGCTGTCCGCAAAGGCAACCACCCTCGTGTCTAAAGGGGCAGTTTGACGATTTGTGCTTTACCGCTGGCGTAAAGAAAGCGCTAGTTCCTGCGCCAACGGGAATACCCCCAACCACCGCCGCCGAGCAAAAACAGAACAAGAAGAACGATCAATAGAGTTTCCATTTGGTGCCTCCCTGGTTCGAGGAAGCTGTTGACTCATCCGAAGAAGAGTCTCGTGGTTCCTCGGTAGCCATGATGTTAAGAAAAGCGGGCGCACATGTCTGTTCACATCGAGACACCTTCGACTCTTCTTTACTGATTCCAGTTACGTAGAAGTTGACGATTACGTGCGCGGACTTTCCCCCGCAGGGCATATGTTGGATAAGGTCAGATGCGAGCGGCGCATTAAATTCGGGAAGGTTACGTCACTTTGCTGATTGTGATGTTCCTACCATTGCTTCAGTGAAGACCTGTTTTGCGGCGGGCGGTAGTTCATGCATATGACTGAGGAATGTCACCAACTGCCAAATCTGCTGGTCCGTTAAAGCGCCTTTCCAACCGGGCATGGCGGTCCAGCGGATGCCATGTTGAAGGATGTAATAATTCTGGTTCTCCGGCATGTCGGCCATATCATTCATGAACTGCGGGGGAGGAGGATTCAGCGAATCGACGAGCAATGATTTGGGATGCGCTAAATCACCATGACACAGCGTGCAGTGGTCACGATAGAGACGAGCGCCGAGGACCAGGTTCCCTTCGTCCGCGATCAAGGGATTCGTCGCTTTAGGGGCAGCACGCGCAATACTCGCATCCGTGGCGCGTCCGGCGAGCCTTTTTTCTATCCTTGAAGGGGGAATGTCGGCGCGCATGCTGACGAAACCCTCTAAACCGAATAAAAGCCCGAGCGCAAGAATGAGGATCATCGTCACGATTCCGAAAATGAATCCTTTCATCGGGCCCTCACTTTATTGAAGGAAACTGCCGACAGCACAGGGCAGTCGGTCCCAGAGCACCGTGCCTTTTGCCCCGTTCCGTAACCCTCTTGGCTTGAGCCGTCGTTGAAGCTCATGCGACTACGGCTGCTTCAACATAGTTACTTTCATAACGTGGATCTGGCCCTTGTCAGGATATACATGAGCGCTCACTTCGACATGATGTCCCGCGTGACCCTTCAAAGTCTCTGGATTAACTACATCCCAGGATTTACCACCCTCGTCTGCGACAAACGTGATTTTGTCACCGTCCGCCTTCACCGTGCCCTTGATGTCCATCAACTTGGGCTGCTTTTGATCCTGGTTCATATCCTGAGATTTTCCTTGAATTAGGACCGGAACTCCCAGGGTTGCCACGGAAAGTGCCAATGCCAGAACGGATAGCTTTTTCATTTAACGATCTCCTCAGTTATCTAAAGCTGCTGTCGATACTCGCATCAAAACCCAACTTAGGCAGGAATCGTAACAGCGGGGCAACGCCGAGACTGTTCAGAACGATACAGTTTGTAAAACTAGAATGGCCAAGTCCGAAAACACCTGCAGTTCTATGAACCGCATTCACGATCATCGGGTCGTGACCATTATTGAGGTCGGAGACTGCATGCGGGGCAACACTTTTGGTATTTCATGAACTGTACACAAACGGACAGACAGTTGAGCCGAGAATCGTCATGATCTTGCTTGGATTCGATGGAACCTATGGCGGCCATGTCCCTTGTGGAGTGACTGCACACGGTAGTCCGGGCGGGCCTTTGCAGTTTGACCGCTTGGAAGCTGCCCATGCCGCCAAGATCCATTGAAAAGCCTCTCCCCGCTCACCTTACAGGGATATAAGGAGTAGTTATGTCGTTCGGCATCTATGCGATTGGGTTTGCAATTTTGATCGGCGGATTAATTTATGGCGCTTACCTAGTGCATATGCCTACGCACTGGATTGTTGTCGGCGCTGTCGTGCTCCTAGGCGTTGGAATTCTAACGGGTGTACAAGCCACACGTCAGAAAGATCCTGTGGGATAACAGTACAGCCATATCAGAATTTCTTGCGTCACTTAAAAGTATTTGTCCCCCATTAGAGGATTCACGCGCTGTCCCGCACCGCCTACACATTCTGTCAACGTTGGAGAGGAAAACTTCTAAAGATTGAGACGAGGATGAGTATATCTTTAGAACTCGAAAACTGGACGCGCGCACCCTACGCGCGGCATACCAGAAAGCATTGGAAACCTAACGGGCACCGTTATTTCTCCGGAAGTTTGTCTTCGAGTTCACTGGCCAGCTTGTGTACGTCCGTCGCTTTAGTAAACGACTGAACCTCTTGCTTCGAGGAGTCCACGTCCACGCCCATGTGTTGACAGAGTTTCTGCAACATCTGAAGGATCGTTGTCAGTTCCTGTTCAGAAAGCATCCCGACTTGAAGATCCAGATGTGAGCGCCGTTCGGACTGGCGGGCCATTCGACCTTGACTGATTAGCACGAAGATCGTCAAAAACACGCTTTCCGAAGAGACGACGAGCGCCAGGACGCCGAAAGGAAATGGATCAAATGGTTTGAGTCCGGGAATCACGCGGAGATTTAGCAGGCTCCAGCCGGAGATCAGAAACAAATGGGCCAGTAGGAATCCCACATTGCCAACAAGTTTTGTGATTACGTCGCTCACTCGCTCGGTGGCAGTCCGGCGATCAAGGGCGTCATGCTCCAGCTTGGCGATTGCATCAATGTTGTACTGTGTAGGATTCGCAGCAGCTCGGCGTGGCAATGGGTTGTCCATGTGTTAGCTCCTCGAAACCGTCATTTAATATACCTCGGCATCGAGAGAACCGCAGGCATCTTTACTCTCCCACGAAATGTGACAGCTGTCCTGCTATCGCGTCAATCCGGTGAAGAAGGTCGTTCGGCTCGGGCTGACCACTTCCATCGGGTGACGTGCGAGCAATGGAGCGTCGGCTAACCAGAGATGAGGCCGCTCCCGCCAACTTGGTGATCGCTCCGGGAGCACAGCGACTCGGAAGTGATCCAGTTGCCCGGTAAACGCGTATCTGCTGAAAACCACCGTGGGCACGCCATTTGGCGTTTAACGCACTAATCGAAGAACTGGAGCAGCAAGACATCATAACAGTCAAGTGAACGCTCGCTTGAAAGTGTGCTGTAAAGGGCAGCTTTGCAGCCGCGCAATGCGCACAATTGATCTCTACCGTGATTTCAGAATTGAGATTCCAGGGATTGCGGTCTGGAGAACAATATATGCACCGAGCAAAGCTATACGTAATAGCACTTTTCCTGACGACGGCCTTTGCGGCAGGCGGCCCCACTTTCGCCGCTGCAACGCCCAACGATGAATATGTCCAGGTTCGTGTCTACGACTCGTGGCACCACGATTATCACAATTGGGACGACCACGAGGACCGCGCATACCGGGCCTACCAGAAGCAACGCCACGAGAATTATCTGGCCTATGAGCATCAGAAACATAAGTATCAGCATAATTACTGGAACTGGCGCCACAGTCATCCAGATCGCGATTAACCTCGGCATTCTTAACGGCCCGAATCTGCGGATCAGAACGTTCACTCTTTTTCAGGCGCAGGATTATGTCCAAAAGTGGACTGTCCTTCCCGAAAGTTCCGTGCTGATCATGGCCGTTGTCATTCCTCGAGGAGAGCTGCAAAAACCAAAGCAGGTTCCGGCCCAGGATATGAAATGCCCCGACTCTCGCGGGAGTGCAAGGGAGTACTGTCCGGACACTGATTTCAGAGCCCCGGGAGAGGCGGCGGGCAACCTGGTAAACTCTCGCTTTGCAGGCAGCCCGTCGTACACTCGTTGGCAAATTCAAACTTCGGAACGGTTGGAGCAAGGAACATAAGACCTCTCTGGTCTTCCTTCACAAAACGGTCAGACGGATGCCAGGAGTGGAATCCAGCTACTGTCGTAGTCCGGGCGCATTACCAACCCTCAAACTATTGGCTTGTTACCACTGCCCACCATTGCGGGTTTATCCTACGACCCAAGAAATGAAAGGCGCGTCCGGGGATCATGTTGTGAAACCGCCTGCAGGTGAAAGAACCGGCCGCTCTGTGCTGCCCTCGAAAAGTTGGGGCATCAAACTTGCGTCAACTGAATTGCTGATGAGTTTTAGTGCGACGGCCGGGCGGGTGCTGGATGGGGCGGCGCCAGGTGCGCCTGCAGGTGTTGTTGCTGCTGTGATTGCTTTTCCATCAGCTTCTGTGTCTGCTGCTGATGCTTCTGTTCGGTCTCCTGTTTTTTTGCCTCGCCGGCTTGCTGCTTTTCAAGCTTCTGGTGTTCCCCGTCCTGCTGTTTTTGCAGCTTCTGCCGATCCTGCTCCTATTGTTTGTAGAGCTTTTCCTGTTGCTGCTGCGATTACCGCGACTTGGTGGTTCGGGGCCCGGACTGTTTGTCGAAGGATTTATGGAAAACACCTACAGCGAAAATGGGATTTACACGCGTGCCGCTGATCCGGATGGGTAATACCGTGCCTGCGCCGTTCTTCTTGAAGAACGGATCAAGGGCCCTCAGGAAGAAAGATTTTGTGCCATTCACGGTTTGAGAGAGCTTCGCTTGCAGAGTCAAGTGGCCGGCCAAATCGAGTTCGCCATTGACTAGCGAATAGGTGCCTGCGAGTGTGACGGCTGCACCCTCAACGTGAAAGCTCAACTCACGAAAGTGCAGCACTCCATGGCGCAAGAAAAAGTTGCCTGCAAGATCCGTGATGGCGCTGCCTGCATCCTGTTCTTCCGGCTTGCCCATCGCGTGGCGGCTGAGCGATTCCAGTTTCTCGCGCATGGCCAGACTGCTCCAATTACCGCCAGCGACGCCAAAGTCTCCATCCAGCGAGATTTTTTCAAGGGCACGCTTCTTGCCGGGAGGAAAAATGAGTTTCGCCTTGATCTTGACAGAGCCGCTAAGAGCTGGCTTTTCGGATCGAATCGCCAGTTTGAGGAAATCCTGAATGCGGCCGTTGGGGACATTGGCTTCGATCGAGACGAGATGGCCTGGTGAGCCAGGGACTCGCACAACCTTACCTTCGGCGACGATCACCGATTGTGCAAGTACGGCGGTGACGGGATGGAGCAGCGTGTCGCCATTCATACCGTTGACGGTCGCGGAGAAAACAGTGTGGAGGGGTAATGGGCTACCACTGGCATCGAGGGAAAAATCTGGCGTATCGGTTTCGCCCTGTACCTCGAGCTCTGCCAGAACACCGCTGAATTTCCCCGTTGAGGACAGTGTGCCACCGATTCCGGGAAGTGGCGTGAGATCCGCATCAGTGAACCTATATTCGCCGGAGACCGGAGTGCCACCGGGGTCGCCCTTATTCCAAGGGCCAATCGTCCCATCCGTTACGATTTCACCGACAGGCTTTCCGTTCGTAAGGCTGCCATGAAATTCAAATGGGGCGGAGGCGCTGGCTGACGTGAGGGCCAGATTGTGAATATCCCAATCGAGGGGAACGCTGCCTGGTTTTCTCGGCATGATCCGGATATCTGCGTGGTCACAGACTACCCTATCGATGACAACGCTGGATAGTTCTTGGGGGAGAGGCTTGGCATGGGGCGGCGTTTGCACATAGGCCGGATCGCGCGGAGGGATCGTAATCTGCAGGTTTTCGATGCGGACAAGGGGTATATGTTTGACGGGACGCAGGACGCTCAGGAATCCTCCGGAGAAGGAGAAGGTCTCAATCTGGACGAGTGGGGGCATATCTGTTCGGCCATGGTAGCGAAGCGTGAGGTTGTGGCCGACAACGCTCAAACGTGGCAGGAGTTTAATCTGCAAATCTCGAAGCTCGACTTCGCTATCGAAGCGTTGCTTCAGGGCTAGCGTGGCTGACCGCCGGATGCGCGCTTCCAGTGCTTCCGGCCAAAAATAGAAGTAGCCGGCGCCGATGCACAGGAGGAAGAACAAGAGGGTGGGAAAAGTCCACCACCAATTTCGGAAGGCTCGGCTGGCCAGGGACATGACAAAAGCCTCTCAGAGAAGATACCAACCGCGCCACATGAAAAATGACCACCACCTGGCCGGAAAAGCCGTCGAGAAGAGTCGGCTTCATCCACTGGAACCTACGAACCACAGATCCGTCTTCTACTGGATTGGCCGCCGGCCTTGGATCACGCGCACCAGAATCACGATGATAGCCAGCACCAACAGGATGTGGATGAAGCCTCCTAACGTGTAAGAGGTTACCAACCCCAAAAGCCAGAGAATCAAAAGCACAACACCTATGGTCATCAGCAGGTCCATGATTTTCTCCTAATCGAAAAAGAGTTGAGATTGTTTCGCCCAGCATTCAAACGGATCATTCGAAACGCCGACAGAGTAGGCCGTAAAAGTCACGTGTGGTATCGAGCAAATCGTGTAGCGAGCGACCGGAATTTCTGTATTCCAGATGGTTGGTGCGGTCCTTCAAAAGGTCAAGCGGCTAAGCTTGCTGAAAAAAGCCGGGGCAAGAGATGTTCCTGCCCCGGAGGCAATGCGCAGGCTGTGGCCGCTGGCTAGCGACCGGAAGTGTGTGTCCGTTCACTGGTAGTGTTCAGCGAGTGGGCAAATTCATCGATCTGCTTCTCGGCCTGGTCCTTGGCCATACCATAGCGCTCCTGGAGCTTTCCGACGAGTTGATCCTTCTTGCCACTGATCGTGGTCAAGTCGTCATCCGTCAATTTGCCCCACTTCTCCTTGATCGTTCCGGAATACTGTTTCCACTTTCCCTCAATTTGATCCCAGTTCATGGATTCCTCCTTGTAGTTCTGCCGGACGACCCACCCACGCAGACTCCGAAGGAAGGAGTGCGCGACAGACAGTCCCATGAAAACGCATCGCGACCCGCGGGGACATACAGCGTTTTCCTGGAAACGGAACGTAATGTACTGGAGAGACTGCGTTTGCCTTGGCCATCCGATAAACGCTTGGGGCAAATACAGGAATCCCCGGATGGGAAATCGGGTGCGGGCCAACTATAAAACGAGGCAGCGTGACGATTCAGCGGAGAGGCGCGAGTCATGATCCGCCAAAGAAAGAAGGATGCAAGAGAACTAACTTTCTTAAGTCACGAACGGTCTTTGGGGCGGGCATGTGCCGATCCAAAACCAGGAGGATTTCAAATGAGCGGACGAACATGGTTCGGAGTGGTTCTGATTGTTTTGGGCATTGTCGCCCTTGCCTATCAGGGATTTTCCTACACGGTCCCGAAGAAGGAGGTGAACATGGGCCCGATACAGGTGACCAGGCAGGAGAAGCACACTATACCGCTGCCTCCGATAGCGGGGGCGCTAGTGTTACTCGGCGGGATTGTTGTGGTGGTTACAGATCGTCACGGGAATAAAAACTTACCTACATGAAAGCGAGGGCTACATGAAACCTTGGAAAACAGCGGTAATCGGAATGTTGAGCTTGGCGCCATTGGCGGGGGCACGGACCAGACCGGACGACACCAAGGAGGTTGACCGGATGCAAAATGCGGGAACGGTGATCCAGGAAATCCTGGATATACCGGATGACATCCCGCAAGACACGCTCGACAAAGCGCGTTGCGTGATCGTACTTCCTTCCGTGCTCAAAGCCGCGTTCATTGCGGGCGGAAGCTACGGACGCGGAGTGATGGTGTGCCGTATGGGCAAAGACTTCACCGGCCCATGGGGAGCGCCAGCGATGTACGCGCTCGAAGGCGGAAGCTTCGGCCTGCAAATCGGCGGAGAGGCGACCGATTTCGTAATCCTGGTCATGAATAACCGGGGCGTAGTGAGCTTGCTCCAGAGTAAAGTGAAATTCGGAGGCGATGCTTCGATCGCCGCAGGTCCAAAAGGACGCACGGCTGAGGCGGATACAGATGCGTACATGCGATCGGAGATGTTGAGCTATTCGCGAGCGCGAGGCGTCTTTGCGGGCATCTCGCTAGAAGGGTCAACACTCCGTCCGGACGAAAATGCCAACCATCAGGTGTACGGAAATGATGCAACCGCCGCGAAGATTATTACCGAGTCTAAATTCGAAGCTCCGGCGGCCGGAAAGCATCTCGTGACCCGTTTGCAGAAAGCCAGCCCGCACCTCAAACCGTAAGCCACATTCTCGCAACAATCCAAGCGGCGAAGCGGAATTCCGCTTCGCCTTTTTTTTGATTGAATGGAAGGAGCACACTTTGCTGTTTTGAGGCCGAAAGCGCAGACAAGAGCGGGTTTTTCTCATCGGTGGCAGTAACGCCCAGAAATTCTAATTCAAAAGAAAACTCGCTCTTCCATGCTGATGTGGAGCAAAGCCGAGGCCGGGGATGGCCAGGGCGCCGATGCCCACGAGCCACCCGAGCGTGCCCCCAATGACCGCGCCGGAACCCGCGCCGACACTGGCTCCTTCCGGCGACTTCGTTTCTTTTTCCGTTACAAGTTCCTTGGAGCTGAGATTCTCTGGCAAGAGTAGGGAGATATCCGTTCTCAAGAAGCCTTCGTCGCGGAATGCGCCGATTGCGCGTCGCCTACGGCTTTGCCGATGGCGAACTGCCAATTCTCTTGGATGGTTCGAGCGCGAGTAGATCTCTAATCTCGGTGTTGCAGTAGACCATTTTCCGAGGAGGAAGAAACCATGAAAGTCAGATTCGCAATAAGGACCGTCATAATCGGAGCGTGACTCACAGCACTTGGCCTGGGCGCAAGTTATGGAACGGCGGACCGGGAACTGGCACAGAAGATTCGACGCTCCATCGTGGACGACAGTGCTCTCTCCGCTTACGCCCATAACGTCAAAGTGATCGTGCGGGATGGCGTTGTGGTATTAAAGGGTCCGATGCATAGTAAAGACGAAAAGAAGAGCATCGGGTCGAAGGCGGAGGAGATCGCGGGCGAAGGCAAAGTGAAAAATCTACTGACGGTAAAGTCGTAGTCGATGCATCCGAGGAGCCCCCCGGAGCCGGTTTGTTACCGGCACCCGGGAGCCTACACCTGAAATACAGGAAATCCTGTATTCAGGATCCGCCGAAAAAGCGTTTCACTAGAGGATGTTGACATTAAACGAGACCAGCTCTGAAAGCAGGGCTACGATGCCGATATCAAATTTGGGAGCGGAAGAAGTGGCCGTGAATTCATCACCTTCGTCTGGGTCCAGCACGAACGTTTTAAAAATTCTCGTAGTGGATGACCACGACATCATCCGCCGCGGTCTGAAGGACCTATTGAAAGTCAGGCCTGGATGGGAGGTTTGCGCCGAAGCAAAGACCGGTAAGGAAGCAGTTGTCCTTGCCGAGCAACACAAGCCGCACATCGTCGTGATGGATATAAGTATGCCGGATCTCAATGGTCTGGAAGCTGCCCGCCGCATCCATAAGGCTTTACCCAAGGCCGGGATTTTAATCCTCACCATGCATTTCTCCGATCAGCTGGTTCGCGAGGTGATTGAAGCGGGCGCGCGCGGCTACATTCTCAAATCGGACGCCGACCGTGATTTGGTCACGGCTGTGGATTGCATCGCGAATCGCCGGACGTTCTTCACTTCTCGTGCGTCGGAAATGTTGCTCGGAAGTCATACGCTGCATCCTGCGAACTTGGAGCCTAAGCTACCCGTTCGCAGCCGTCTAACGGAGCGTGAACGCGAAATTGTACAGTTACTCGCGGAAGGGAAGAGTAGTAAGGAAGTGGCAGTCGCGTTAGGCATCAGTGTCAAGACCGCCGAAACTCACCGTGCCAACATCATGCGTAAACTGGAAATCCACTCCGTCAGCGAACTGGTGCGATACGCCATAAAGAATCAGATCATAGAGGCTTGAGCGTTTGGGGGAAGGAAACGAAGGGGAGGACTCGAGAAGGAAACTGGCCGATGCAGAAGGAAAAGAAGGTTCACGCCGGGTTCTGTCAGATCTCGAAGCATCTCTCCTTAATCTGCATCAGGGGGTCATCGACCCATGCCGCGAGTTTTGATTGTTGACGATCATGCATTCGTACGGCGCGGCGTCCGGACCATTCTGGAATCGTTCCCCGGCTGGGAACTCTGCGGCCAGGCAAGTGACGGCAAAGAAGCGATAGAGATGGTGGAGCAGCTCAAGCCGGATGTGGTGCTGATGGATGTGACCATGCCGGGGATGGACGGCATCGAGGCAACGCGTATTGTGCGCGCCACAAATTCTCAAACGAAGATTGTTTTGCTGACGCTTCACGAATCCGTCGAGGTGCTGCGAACTGGGTTCCGGGCGGGAGCAAATGGATATCTATTGAAGGCAGATGCGGAGGAGGAACTCATTAAGGCGCTGCGGGTTGTGATTGGAGATGGCACCTATATCAGCCCGAAAATCGATCCGCTCGTTGTGAAACAGGTGATCAAGGAAATGCGCCCTTTGCGGAGATGAGCAGCCTAAGGGTGTGGAAAGGGCAGTTCCGATCAATAGATTCGGGTGGCCATGATCATCGGGAATCAGTGGACACTGAATTTCTCATTCCAATGAAGGCGTGGCCTCGTGATATATAGAGAACAGGTTGCGGTTAGCACTTCACCTCACTAGCCTCCTGAATGGCTGCCTTGTCCAATCCCGGCTCCTCTTCTCGCAGGAGGGTTCGCGCCCTTTGGATGTCGCCTATGCGCTGGGGTTCACTCTTACTGACATTACTTCTTCTTGGCGCAACAGGTGTGATGGGGTACGTGACTGTTCAGCGCGTGAAGGCCAGCCGTGACCTAGTTCTCCACACCTATCAGGTGAGAGGCCTCTTGAAGGATCTGCGAGCGGATATTGCCGAGAGCCACGCGAATTTCGATCTCTACCAACTCTCGCGAAATCCCAACGAAGCCTCGGAACTGGAGCTGCAGGCCAAGGAGCAGTTGCGATTTCTGGATCAACTGACAGAATTAACAGCCGATAATCCCCTGCAGCAGACGCGGCTGCAGGCGCTGCGGTCGATCCTGCAACAGGACTTCGTGCAACTCAGAGCCTGCGTCGCCGGCGCCAAGTGCCTGGAGCCGGGAAGCTCCTACAAACTGGACTCCATGGCTGAAATTTCCGCGCGCAGGGGATCCTTGTCCGCGATGCTCCGCGAAATGGAGGACTTGGAGCAAGAATTGCTTGAGAGCCGCCTCAAGAATTGGGAGCGCTTATTTGTCCTTATGGTCGCGACCATGGTTGGTGCTTTCAGCCTGGCATTGGTGCTGTTGATTTACAATCTGGGCCTGTTGTTGGGTGAAATCGAGCAGCGCAAAGGGCAGGAGCTCATTGAGAGGAAAAATGTGGAGTCTTACCGGATGCTCAGCGCCCGCATCCTGGAACTTCAGGATGTGGAGCGGCGCAGGATCGCCCGGGAACTTCATGACAGCGTCGGGCAATATCTTGCCGCGTTGAAAATCAACATCGGACAATTGCAACGGCGCGAGGCAGGAAGCACCTTGCCATTGCAGCCCCGCCTTTCGGAATCGCTGGAACTGGCAGACCGGGCGATCCTCGAAATCCGCACCATTTCTCACCTGCTGCACCCTCCGCTTTTGGATGAACTGGGATTTCACTCCGCAACGCGATGGTATGCCGAGGGTTTCGGGCAGCGCAGCGGGATCCAGGTCGACCTGAAGCTGACGGAAATCACCAAACGACTGCCGCGGCAGATAGAGCTAGCGCTGTTTCGCGTATTGCAGGAATCGCTCACCAACGTGCATCGCCATGCCAAGGCTAGCCACGTGGAAATTGAGGTCCATTGCACGGAGGATGAGGTGATGCTCAACCTGCGCGACAACGGCAAAGGCATCCGCGGCGAAGTCATGGAGGGCTTTCGTGCTGGCGAGGCGGGTGGAATCGGCCTGGCCGGAATGCGCGAGAGGCTGGCGGACCTGGGCGGGACACTCGAGGTGGAATCCGGCCCCCACGGTACGCGGATTTGCGCCACTTTGCCCACGCGCGAGTGCGATCCAAGAGATCCGCCGCCCGAGAGAATCACCGTTGAGCCGAACTGACATGTTCTTTTGTTCAATGGGTGCGAGGCTGAAAACGGATTGATCGGAGCAGGTTGACCCCATCCCGACCGAAGGAAACATAGAGGATTTGCTTGGATGCTCCCTTTCTGTTGAACTCTTTCCTGGCGCTGGGTCGACGAATTGTGTAACAGGAGCAAGACGAACAAACCCTAGCCTGGAATCACTTGCCCGTTCAAGGTATTGAATATGAAGTAGTCTCCGGGATCCCTTTCACTCAATTGGTTCAATTGCTTTCTGGCTTCCTCCAAGGATTCCACGGCCTTGATCCAGATGGGATGGCCGTCCGGGAGTCGCATGAAAATGTCGAATTTTGCAATCATGGTTTCTGCCTCCACTACCTATCTCTGTCCAACGTTCTCATTTCTTTAGTTCCCGAAAAAAGCAAAGAGCGGGCCATTCCCACAAGAAATTCGTAAATGGCTTTAACGCAATGTGTTAGCGCGGAACTCAGAGTTGTAGAGGAGTCGAAGCATGCCAGAGTTCCGGGAAGAATTTTCAAAGTGATTGTACATAGTTCTATGTACATTGGTACCATTACCGCTACAAAGAGAATGGGTTTTAGGGTAGGAGGGACGCCCGGAAGGCGTCCCCATGGTCAGGATAAGTAAGATGAATTGGGCTAAGCTTGCCTCCTTTCTGGATCAGGAGCTATACGGTATTTACCTTAATTTTTCCTGGTAGGTGATTTCCACCCAGGCGAGTTCTGAGACCATTATGGCCGTGGGTTGAATAGCTCAGAAAACCCGTGTAGGGCCAACTTCGGGGTTGCCGAGAACTCGGGAGCTATCAGGGACTACTCGGTTTTCCAGTGCTCCACGCGACCCGCCCTGGCTTGATTGTCGTCCTGGCAACGACAGGCTGGAGCCGCTTGATCGTGCACGAACATGCTCATGCCCGGTCTTTCACGCGAGTAGGTGACCACGTCAGTTCCGGTCATCGAAGCCATTGTGGCGACTGGCCCCTCGGTTCAGCGTCTGCCGGTTCCCAAGTCGTCCGAATGCCCGGCCTTCAGGCGAGACCACTGGGCGATGGGGCGTCCACCCGGCCACACTGGTTGCCAAGTGGGCGAGCCGCTGCTAGTCCGCGTGTAAGTGCACTGTTGTGGCCAGCCGGGGGGCGAGTCCTCCGACGGCTCCTGACGTCCGTACACCGTGAGGTCCATGAGCGCGTAGCTGTAGTCCATTGCCTCTACGCCGCGGCGAGTCGTCCAGTAGGTTTCAAACACCTTGTCGCCATGCCGCCGGTAGCACACTAGGTACATCATGCCCACTCGGCGTCCAACCAGGAGGGTCTCGAGTGAGTCCCGGGGAGCCGAATACCAAGGCACCTCCCAGCCCATGAAGTCGCGGTAGCGGGCGCTCTCTTCGTATGGGCCCTGACAGAACGTGGCGTAGGTGACGTCGCGAGAGTGAAGATAGGACAGCTCGCGGACCTGCGAGGTAACCCAGGTGCACCCCTCGCACTGCTCCGGCGCGGGGTGGCCGGCGTGCCACATGAAGTAGTAGGCGATGAGCATCCGGCGATCCTCGAACACGTCGAGAAGTGTGACTGGGCCGCGCGGGCCAATCAGCGTGATGCTTGGATCCACTTCGACCATCGGGAGGCGGCGGCGGGCTGCCGCGATGGCGTCACTCTCTCGCGTGTGCCCCTTCTCTCGAACGCGCAGTGCATCCAGCTCCGCCTGGAAGGTGGCCCGGTCGACCACCGCCGGCAGCGCCGCGGTGTCGGTGCCGGCGGCGGTCGATAACTCCGCGTTCTTCGACTCATCCTTCATGATCGCCTCCGTGTGTCATCGCGCTTGTCTTCTTCCTTCCGGTGCGCTTCATCATTCTCAAGCTTTTTCCCCATCGCCTTCTTTCGGATTGGGCCTCCCTTTGCCCGTAGTAATCAAGCTCCGCAAACTACCATTTATATAAGAGCCCCATGCGTTTGAGCAGACATCGAAACATTCGTACTCGGGAGCCAAGCCGCGGTGCGTGAATCGGATTTCCGCCTTATTCCCTTTTTTCAAGACTTCAAAAACGATGTCTGTGCCCTTCCACTCGTTCTTGTCTTTCGTGAAATTGAAACGGTTGTCTAGAACATGCCAAACCACTTTCTTGGCGGTAATAAGTTCCGCTATTTTAAGTTTGCAAGAGTGGACGTCCTTGTAGCGGTACGTAAACTCATCGCCGAGTTTGTCAGTCCCGCCTTCTATATTTTCTGACCACCATCCACGAACATTATTGATGGCAGCGAAGGCTTCTTCCGGAGTTTGGTCCACCGAAATGGTGGCGGTGAAATCTTTATCGTTCATGGATCCTCTGCCATCCTGTCTGTCGCCAGATTAGCGACGCTGGGTAAAATTTGCAGCGACACTCGTCAGGTTGCCCTTCACCATGGGCTTGGCTGAGCTTTGCCCGTGGTGATGAGTTTGCGCAAATTGCCGTTGACGAGCAGGCCCCACGCATTCGAACAGTTGTTGTAGCATTCATACGTGGATACCAAGCCCTCGTGCTTGAAGCGGACCTCTGTTTTTTCGCCCTTTTTTGCGATCTCAAAGACAATGTCGGTGCCTTTCCACTCATTCTTGTCTGTCACAAAGCTAAGGTTGGCGTCCAAAACGTGCCAAACGACTCTCTTGCCTGGAATGAACTCTGTTATCTTTTGCGTGGAACGATGCACGTCCTGGACACGATATGTGAACTCGGCGCCAAGTTTGTCGGCATCGCCGTTGATTTCTCCCGACCACCATCCCCGGACGTTGTTGATGGCATTGAAGACTTCCTCAGGGGTTTTCAGTACCGTAAATGAAGTGGAGTAACCACTAGTCTCCATTGTCTGCTCTCCTTTCGCTTCCGGTGGTAATGCACCAGCGTCATCTCGCAGTCGCCGCGCTTTTTGGCGCGAAAGCTGCAAACTGTCGCTCGAGCGCCTTGGCCGTGCCTGGGCGCCAGCCCTCCGCGATGGACTGGGACGCGGGATCCGGAAAGATATCCTCCTCCCCGTTCTCCAATCCGGCATAGATGCCTTGCTCCGCGGACATGGCCGAGGCCTTCGATGTGTTGAGGCAGCGGTTCATGTCGGTGCCAACTAGACCCAGGACGACGGCGTGGACGAAACGTTGTTAACGATGTCTCCTTTGGAGCGGCTCAGCTGCGGCAAAAATGCACGCGTCACTCTGAGGGCCCCGAGAAAGTTAACTGCCAGGTGCTGTTCTATCACGTCGCGATTGCGCAGATCGTCGAAGATCGCAAATAACATCGGCCAATCTTCGGCTTCACTGTTGAACCGTCAGCGCTAGTATGCCATCTATGAATGGGAGCGGCTACAAACGAGGAGATCATGTGAAGGTCGTGTTCGCGGATGAAGTCTCGGGAGAACGAAAGTGGATGTGGATTGATGTGGATTTTTGCGACGACTTCAACAAAGTATTGTTTGGCCATTTAGATAGCAAGCCAGTTGTAAGAACTGATCTGAGACTCGGTGAACAGCTTACGGTCAGCTACTGAGCATAAGGTTGCCGAGTCTTAGGGTGTAGTTTATTTTCATGCCCTTTGAAACTCTTGGTGCCTATGCCTATCGAAAACTCTGTACAGCCTTTCGCAGATGTCATTCCTCCCATCAAATCGAAGACTCAAAGAGCGTGCGGTCCTGCCTGAGTCCGGCGAGCGGAATCTGCCGGTGCGTGCACGTGCAAGAGATGAGCATCGGTGAGGATTATCAAAGAAAGATAACCCCATCCGCTCAAATATTTCGAGAATTTCAAGAGGCACAGATGTAATCCGGATTGCTCATGATCGCAGTTCCGTATTCTCTTTCGGTTACATTTTCACGATTTCGTCGTCCGCACCCACGTCGCATTCACGCAGAACGCGAAAATAGAACCCCGATCGGCCACCGGAGGTCAGCAGGCCGGCTTCCTGGGTTCACTCATCCGAATACCGACGCGATAGCAGGTGACGCGAGGTTGGGTGACCTCGAGCGACAGGTGTGGGAACCCCCCGAAAACTCGTGGCGCACGGGCGATTCAGGGTCACCTTGAAATCTCGTCGAGGAGCGCGCCGTCGGGAGCAATCAGGCGAATTTTCAGTGGCATGTGGCCATCGGCATGGGTGGAGCAACTGAGACAGGGGTCGAATGCACGAATGACGGCCTCGACACGGTTCAGCATGCCTTCCGTGAGCTTCTCACTGCGTACAAAATGGCGGGCCGCCTGGAGGATACCGCGATTCATGGCCAGGTTGTTGTGGCCGGTGGCAATGACGAGGTTGGCCCAGGTGATGAGACCCTGCTCATCCACGCGGTAGTGGTGGATCAACGTGCCACGCGGCGCTTCGCAACAACCGACTCCTTCGAGGTTATTCAGAGACGCGGAGTAGCGCGCCTGGCTCCTTGTAATTATCGGGTCGAGCAGATATTCCTGCATATGCTCGAGCGCAAAAAGTATCTCGATCAGCCGCGCGTAGTGATAGTGAAACGAACTCAACACCGTACCGCGTTCCAACGCACGGAATTCCACCCATTCCTGTTGTGCCTGCGGGGTGCCGCAGTTCTCGACCAGGTTCAATCGCGCCAGTGGACCCACGCGGTACATGCCGTCGGGATAACCCATCGGTTTGTAATAGGGAAACTTCATGAAAGTGAAAGGTTCCACGGCTTCGCCCAGAAATTCCGCATAATTCGCGGCTTCCAGCTTGTCAGCCACGATGTTGCCGTGGGAATCTGTAAACCGGAGTTTGCCCTCGTAGTAGCCTGCGCGCTCATCGACAGTGACCAACCCCATGAACAGGCTGGGGAAATTTGCGAACGTGCGGATCTCTTCCCGGAAATTCTCGAACTCGATCTTGAACCACGCCAAGGCCTTCTGGGCAATCGCGATTGCCTCAGGAATTTGAGCCAGCAGTTTGTCCCTCTTCTCGACGCTCAGCGGCTCGTTCACGCCCCCCGGAACCACCCAACCCGGGTGCACACGCTTGCCCGCAAGAGTTTCGATCGTCTGCTGCCCAAATTGGCGTAACC
>Ga0181532_10001532_pt1 | contig 22328 bp, 16 predicted proteins | sample PEATcosm2014_Bin_33_FD_119768 | JGI IMG/M metagenome (GOLD analysis project Ga0181532, IMG submission 119768) | Peatland microbial communities from MTU Mesocosm Facility, Houghton, MI, USA - PEATcosm2014_Bin11_30_metaG | ecosystem: Environmental > Terrestrial > Soil > Wetlands > Peat | place... | reverse complement strand
TTCACATCGGTATTCAACCCGTGCTGAGCACGGGTCGCTGACTTTCTTCAAGTCATCCCAGCCCAGAATCACGGCAAACCCCAGTGCCTTGTCCAACTCCATGTTGATTCTCCCTTTCCGAACGCTACACAAATCTCGAACCAAGAGTATTGCGGCGTAGGTTCACCCTCTGCGATCATTCGCCGCCTTACGAAAAAGATCGTCGACGGGTGAGCAGGTTCCACACCAACCAAATCACCGCAACCACGAGCAAAAGGTGAATGAGGGCTCCGCCAACGTGAAAGCTAAAGCCCAGCAGCCACATGACCATCAGAACCACGAAAACTGTCCAAAGCATGTTCATCCTCCCGCATAACATCCGTCTCCAGGCAAATCCCGGATGGAAGTTAGAGATTTACTTCTCACACCTCATCCTTTATACCTTGGGGGCGTTTGGGTGTCAGTCCCGTACTGCTCACTTGCGCGGTCACAATTGCTCAACTGAGAACCGTTGGAAATGCGCCGCCAAATTCGCGCGGAAGTTGTTCGGCTGCACTCATGGCCAGGATGGCCATGCCACAAGGACGGGTCTCCCGCTTTCGCGGGAATGAGGGTTTCGAAGGGGATTCCACACGGAGAGGTGGGGTGAAGCGCCGAGGATCACGGAAGGGTTAAAGCCCTCCCCTCATGATCCGCGCTGCCGCCTAACATCGCCAAATTTGAGCTATGCTATCTTGGCGGTTTGAGCTTTAGTGTTCTCGCGGGACGCGCTGACGTTCCAGATGTACAGGAAGTTGGCGTCGCTGGCGGTTGCCACCGTCCGCCCTGCTTTCCGGGTTGCACGGTTCAGGGCCGATCGTACCTTTTCTTTACTTTCCGCCAATTCCGCCAAGGGAACTTTGATGGCAGAGCCCTCCTGCAACTTGTCGAGATCGGTGAGTATGGTGGATACAATCTGCCGGTGCTTCCCTTTGCGCCCCTGCGGGACGCCGGCTTGCAACATGGTCTTGAAATGGGCTGGAGTTCTGTCGGCCCGAGAATTCATGCCTTCCTCCAAGAGTACACATCGTTAAATACTCGTAGCGCTATCGTATCGCAACGTCACCATAACCGCAAGTAAACAATCGAACCGCTGAATCGTACCTCAACGTCACCATAACTGTAAGTGAACAATCAAACCGCTTCAGTATCAGGGCCATGCGCCAGCTAGTGGCACGGACTGCTAGCTGAGGGGGACGTTGATTCATCTGTTAAGGGGCTAGAAAAGATTTCACAAAGAGTTAACCCATATCGGTTGTGGCCTGCTAGGCTTTACGTGAGAGAAAGGATAAATCCTAATGCCCAAATCAAAAGACCCTAAGACATACTTCGAACAGGTCCCGCTGGAGATCGTCAAAAAGATTGCGAAGGAAGAAATTCCCGATGACGAAGCGAAGGAAACCGGCCCCATCGTCGAACCTCCGCCAAGAAAATGCTCAGGACTCACGCGTTTCAGGCGAGCCCCGGCGAATGTTTTGTAACACCATTCGCACGGCGTCATGGAGGGCTGAAGGTGAACAAACATCGCGAGAGATTGAGGGAACGTTACAAGCAAGATTCTAACCCGCAGGCCCCCTGAAAAGCTCATGAAACACAGTGATGAGAAATTGTTGTGACGCAAGGAGAAGAGAGAGGTGGTTATGACGACACAGAAACAGAAGAACTCGCTTAAGGTTGTTAAGCCCAACACCAAGCCGTCACTTGCTGCAGGAGACGGGAAGACTCGGCCCGTCGATTGGTCAGCATTCCTGGCGGGGATCTCTTACGGGAAGACTGTTTTAGAATACGGCGCGGACCGCACGATCTTCGCGCAGGGCGACCTTGCGGATTCCGTGTGGTATCTTTTCAAAGGCAAGGTGAAACTCTCGGTGACCTCCCAACAAGGTAAGGAAGCGATCGTCTCCATTCTGGGCGGCAACGAGTTTTTCGGCGAGGGATGCTTGGCCGGCCAGCCGTTGCGCATTTCCACGGCGATAGCAGTGGCGGATTGCACGCTTCACCGGATCGAGAAGTCGCTGATGGTGCGTCTGCTCCACGAGCAGCACGGAATTGCGGAATTGTTCATCACGCACCTGCTTTCACGCAACATTCGATTTGAAGGCGATCTGGTCGACCAGCTTTTCAACTCCAGTGAGAAGCGCCTGGCCCGGATTCTCTTATTGCTGGCGCATTTTGGCAAGGAAAGCAGAACCGAAACTGTCCATCCCGGAATCAATCAGGAACACCTGGCCCAAATGGTGGGCACCACCCGGTCTCGAGTCAGCCATTTCATGAACAAGTTCCGGACGCTGGGCTTCATTGATTACGCGGGCAGCGGCGCGTTGACGGTTAACAGCGGCCTCTTGAGCGTGGTCCTGAGCGACTAGTTCGGGCTTCTCCCTCATCCCCGAATGGGGGAACATCCTTTGCCGTGGACCCCGTCAGGTGCTGCCCTGACGGAGGAATCCTGATCTATCTTTCTTATCTTTACCGACCAGGCGTGGAGACGAAGACCTTTCTTTCAAATTGCTGAGCCTCCGCGCCTCTGCGGTGAGAAGAACTGCAGACCGCAACGATGAACGAATCCCCTTCCATTTCAAATCCCCCGCATACCCGCGCCCGCGCCAGATTGTAGCTCCCCCATGAACTCGGGTGAGCATTATTGACCTAATCGGTGAGCCGTACTGAACTGACACTCATGCGCACAAACGGTATAACAAGTGTGCCTCGAGAATCCAGCAAGAGGCGGAAGTGAGATGAGTCGGAGGCAACACCTATGAAACAAAATCGAGTGATCAGCACGGCAGTTCTGTTATTACTTCTCGGAGCCGCCATTCCTGCAATGGCACAAAAAGGCGAGGAGGAAAAGGGCGGAGGCAGTGCAAAGGCTCAGCCGGCGCAACACGAGGCGCAACCGCAACAACACGCACAGAAAGCCCAACCGCAACAGCACGCGCAGAAAGCGCAACCGCAGCAACAAGCACAGAAGGCGCAGCCACAGCAACGCGCACAGAAAGCACAGCCGCAGCAACAAGCACAGAAAGCGCAACCACAGCAGCGCGCACAGAAAGCGCAGCCGCAGCGCACAGAGCAAGCGAAGCAGTCCGGAAGGCAGCAGGGACAGACGGTTGCCTCCAACAGTGGGGGAGGCCATTATGGTCGCATTTCTGACACCAGTTACCGTGCCCATTTCGGTCACGGCCACTCGTTCCACATGGTCCGTCCTCAGATGATCGGCGGGTATAACCGCTTCCAGTACGGCGGCTATTGGTTCGGGTTCAATCAAGGATGGCCGGCAGGCTGGAGCTACGACGACACCGTTTATGTCGAGTACCTTGATGGCGCCTATTATTTGTGCGACCTGAGGTTTCCCGGCGTTGAGATTACCCTCAACATGTTCTAATGATTCGTCCAGTCCACCTTCGGGGACGATCCAATCGGCGCGGCCGGGTGGGTTGCCCCGAGGCGGGAAGCTGAATGAGTCTGTTGGGTAGTCCATCCCGTGGAGTTCCACGCTATGAATAGTTCTATACTCGAAGACGCCCGCACTGAAAGTGCGAGTCTTGCGCGGGCAGAACATAACACGAATAAACTCTTGGAAAGCGAACCTAAGATTCGCAAGGTCGCGTTTCTTGGCGACTACTTACCCCGCAAGTGTGGCATCGCCACCTTCACGTCCGACTTGCTGACCTGGGTGGCGGCGGCGCACCCCCAAAGCCAGTGCTTTGCCGTGCCGGTGAATGACATCGAGGGCGGCTACGATTATCCGGACGTAGTTCGCTTCGAGATTGAGGAGCAGGACTTAACCTCCTACCAGCGCGCGGCGGACTTCATCAACATCAGCAATGTGGACGTCGTCTGCGTTCAGCACGAGTTTGGGATTTACGGCGGGCCCGCCGGCCGCCATCTGCTGGCGCTGGTGCGCGAACTGAAAATGCCCGTCGTCACCACGTTTCATACTCTCCTGCGCGAGCCCAATGACACGCAGCGGCGCGTCATGCAGGAATTGATTGCGCGCTCGGCCCGGCTGGTGGTCATGACCGAGCGCGGGCGCCAGATGTTGGAGGCGGTTTACCGGGCGCCCACCACGAAGATCGATCTCATTCCGCACGGCATTCCTGACATTCCGTTTGTGGATCCCAATTATTACAAGGACCAGTTTGGGGTGGAGGGAAGGACCGTATTACTCACCTTCGGGCTGCTTTCGCCCAACAAGGGCATTGAGCATGTTCTGAATGCTCTCCCGCAGATTCTGGCGGAATTCCCGGATGTTGTTTATATCGTCCTGGGCGCGACGCATCCCCACGAGTTGCAGGAGCGCGGGGAAGCCTATCGTCTCAGCCTGGAACTCCTGGCGAAAAAGAACAAGGTCGAGAAGAGCGTCATCTTCTATAACCGCTTTGTAGAACTCGAGGAGCTGAAAGAGTTCATTGGTGCGGCGGACGTTTACATTACGCCGTATCTCAACGAGGCGCAGATCACCTCCGGCACGCTGGCTTACGCGTTTGGCGCGGGTAAAGCCGTGGTTTCGACTCCTTATTGGCACGCCGCGGAGTTACTGGCGGAGGACCGCGGTGTTTTGGTGCCCTTTGGGGACTCCAGCGCCATCGGCCGCGAGGTCTGCGGCTCGCTCCGCGACGCGACACGCCGGCACGCCATGCGCAAGAACGCCTACAAACTGGGGCGCGAGATGGTGTGGAGCAATGTGGCGCGCCTCTACATGCACAGCTTCGAACAAGCCCGCCTCCAGGGCGCCTCGTTGTCCCGGAAGTTGTTCGCGACGAAGACTCTCGACCAGCAACCGCGGGAGTTGCCGCAGCTAAGACTGGACCATCTTTCTCGCATGACCGACTCGACCGGCATTTTCCAACACGCGATTCTTACTGTGCCGAATTTTTCCGAGGGATACTGCACGGACGACAACGCCCGGGCCTTCATTCTTTCGACGCTGCTCGATGAGCTGAAAGAGGAACCCACGCGTGTACAAACGCTTTCCACCACTTACGCTGCCTTCTTGAATCACGCCTTCGATGACAAACTGAAACGGTTCCATAATTTCCTGAGTTTTGACCGCCGCTGGCTGGATGAACAAGGTTCTGAGGATTGTCATGCCCGCGCGCTCTGGGCGCTGGGTGTGGGCGTAGGACGCTCCCCGCATCGAGGTTTTCAGATTATGGCCGGACAACTCTTCGCGCAGGCGTTGCCGGCGGTCACAACGTTCACTTCACCGCGCGCCTGGGCATTCTCGCTTATCGGCATCCACGAATATTTGCGCCGTCTGAGCGGCGACCGCTTGGTCAGTCAACTCCGCGAAGAGCTGAGGGCACGGTTGATGGATATTTTCGACAGGGCCTCCCACCCGGATTGGCCCTGGTTTGAAGAGGAGTTGAGTTACGACAATGCCAAGCTCGCGCACGCCCTGATTCTCAGCGGGCGTGTTAACGGATATAAGAAAGCGTTCGACCGGGGCTTGGATGCTTTGAGGTGGCTGGTGAAGGTGCAAACCTCCGAGAGTGGGTGCTTCCGGCCCATCGGCAGCAATGGATTTTATCGACGCGGGGGAATACGCTCGACCTTCGACCAGCAGCCGGTCGAGGCTCAAGCGATGGTCTCGGCGTGCCTTGAGGCCTACAGGGCAACCTCGGACTCGTGGTGGTACGAACAAGCCCATCGCGCCTTCGACTGGTTTTTGGGCTGGAACGATCTCGGGTTGGAACTTCATTCCGTCCATTCCGGCGGCTGCTGCGACGCTTTGCACGTGGATCGAGTTAACATGAACCAGGGGGCCGAATCGACGCTGGCATTCCTGCTGTCGCTGGCGGAAATGAAGCTTATGCAAAATGCCGTTACGGCGTTCAGTGAGCCCGCTTGGTAGCCCCGATCGTCCCCTGAAAAACACCCAGCTTGAGCTGCTCATCAAGCCCAACGAAGACGAGCACGAACGTTACGTCCCCAACCTGAAAAACTTCTTCCTGAAGTGGCCTGAGCTAATTTGACCAAACGTGTGAGCGAAACTGAACTGACGCCGAATCACCTCCAGGATATAAAGGATGTGAGAAGAGTCTGACAAGAGTCGCACGTCAGACGAGTTGTAATGGAGGCTACGCCGATGAAACTCTTTGGAATAATCAGCACAATAGGTCTATTTGTGCTTCTCGGAGCCACTGCTCCTGCCTACGCGCAGCATGAGGAACACGCGCAGGAGTCCAAGCCCGCGGAACACGCACAGGGAAAGCAAGAAGCTAAGCAGGCCAAGTCCTCGCAACACGCCGAGCAGAAGCAGGAATCACGACAAGCCAAGTCTTCACAACACGCCGAGCAAAAGCAGGAAGGACGGCAGGCGAAGTCTTCGCAACACGCCGAGCAAAAGCAAGAAGGCCGTCAGGCCAAGTTTTCGGAACGCGCCGAGCAAAAGCAAGAGGGCCGTCAGGCCAAGTCTTCGGAACGCGCTGAGCAGAAGCAAGAGGGCCGTCAGGCGAAGTCTTCGCAACGCGCTGAGCAGAAGCAAGAGGGCCGTCAGGCGAAGTCTTCGCAACGCGCCGAGCAAAAGCAAGAGGGCCGTCAGGCGAAGTCTTCGGAACGCGCTGAGCAGAAGCAAGAGGGCCGTCAGGCGAAGTCTTCGGAACGCGCTGAGCAGAAGCAAGAGGGACGGCAAGCCAAGTCTTCACAACGCGCTGAGCAAAAGCAAGAGGGACGCCAGGCAAAGTCTTCGGAACGCGCTGAGCGCGGGGAAAACGGCCAGGGGCGGGAATACGCACAGCAGTCACAGGGCGGCGGTGGCGGTCGCGGTGGTCGCATTCCTGACGACCGTTTTCGCGCCCATTTTGGTCGTGACCACAGCTTCCGCATCAACCGTTTTACCATGGTCGCCGGGCATCGGCGCTTCCGGTACGGCGGCTATTGGTTCGGATTGTTTGACCCGTGGCCGGTAGGCTGGTACTACACCGACGAAGTTTACGTTGACTATTACGACGGCGGTTATTACCTGTGCAACCGGGTGCATCCTGGCATTCGCATCTCGATCAACATCGTAGTGTAGCGGTCAGTCCAGCCCAGCTTCGGGAGCCGCTGCAACCGGTACGTGCCTGGTCGCCCGGAGGGTGGTGTAAAAGGCGGTCAGATCCTTGTGCCGTAGAGAGCCACCAAAGTGGCAGGCGAAGGCAAGCTGACCAAGTGAAGTGCAAGTTAAAGCCGAGAGGAAAACCTCAAGGCCAAAGGAGCGCTGGTAGCGCGGACCACCGGTTCTGTGGTCCGCGGCTTTTTCAATCGAAGAACCGCGGACCGCAAAAGCGGCGGTCCGCGCTACCGAGTTCGGCAATCACAGCCTCCCGAATTTCTTTACAGCCTCCTCAATGGATTTCAGCTTCTCGATGTACGCGTACATGGAATGTTCTTTAAAATCCATGTCTTGCGCTAACGCCAGCACTTTCGTCGCCTCCGCGCGGGGAACCACCACAACGCCATCCTGATCGGCGGCAACGATGTCACCAGGGTTCACTGGGACGCCGTCGCAGACCACCGGGATGCCGGAACCAGCGCAGCGGTAATGATGAATCGACGTAGATGGCACGATTCCGAGGGCATAGACAGGAAAGGCGATTTTCTTCAGGTAAGCCACGTCTCGAACGCCACCGTCGATGACGGCCCCGGCGAACTCACGGGAGTACATGGCCGTGCCCATCAGGCCTCCCATGCCGGCGATGTCAATGCCGTCCTCCACCACCATGACGTAGACGGAGTCCTTGGCGCCGTGGTCGATCGCCGCCAACATGCCGTTGAGGGCGCTCGGGTCCTCGTTGGGTTCCTTTTTCAGAAGAACGGTCACGGCGAAACCCGCAAACTTTGTGGGAAAGATCGGGCGCATGCGATGTGACATGTACATCTTGCGGCCCGTCAACTGTTCCAGCGCGTCGGAGACAGACGCAACTTCCACGTGGCGAAATCCCTCCAGCAAAGTCGCATCAGAGTTCTCAGCGGGGCTAGTCTGCCCGTGAGCGGACGGGTACCCTGCATAGGTCAGAACGCCGCCCAAGACAAGGGCCAAAACAATTAGAGCTTTGCGGACTGTCGCGGCAGCCTCGAGATAACTAGGCTCGGTCATAGAACCTCCTGGTTTGAATCGCAAAGGATTTTACCACCATGCAGGCGCTGGACGAAATCCTTCCGAATCGGCTCGGAGTAGAGACAACTCACCCTGTCATTCTGAGCGCAGCGAAGAATCCCGGTAGTTTGTTTCGGACCTTACGGACTTCTGGGATTCTTCGCTGCGCTCAGAATGACAGGGTGTTGGATTGTCCAACCGACTTAGGAATCCCGAGTCAAACTGCATGCGCCATCTTGCAACTTGACGGCACAAAAGCCGGGAGATTAGAGTTTGTTCTATGAATAAACGCATCTTCTGTTTTTACGCCTTAGCTATGTTAATTATTTCCATGTTCGTTACGCCGCTCGGGTTAAGCCAGACGCAGTATGACTTACTGCTCCAGGGCGGGCGCGTTATCGACCCCAAGAACAATATTAGCGGTGTCCGCGATGTGGCGATCCTCAATGGCCGCATCGCGGCTGTAGCGGAGCACCTTGATGCCTCTACCGCTCTGAAGACAGTGGATGTTTCGGGCTTGTACGTTACGCCGGGCCTCGTGGATATTCACGTGCACGTTTACGCGAGCACGGGCGAGCGCAATTCCTACGCCGGCGACAACAGCGTGTTTCCTGACGGCTTCACCTTCAGGGTGGGCGTGACCACCGTGGCGGACGCGGGTTGCGCGGGCTGGCGGAATTTCGAGGACTTCAGGGAACACATCATCAGCCGCTCACACACCCGCGTGCTGGCGTTCCTGAACATCGTTGGAGCGGGCATGCGCGGGCCGAAATTTGAAAACAATCTCGCGGATATGGAAGTTGCGCCTACCGCGGACATGTGCCTGCGGCATAAGGACCTGATCGTCGGGATCAAAACCGCACATTACGCAGGGCCGGAGTGGACGCCGGTCGAGCGCGCGGTCGAAGTCGGTACGAAAGTAGGCATTCCAATCATGGTTGACTTCGGAGCGAACCGCCCCGAGCGCCCCACGAGTGTCCTCTGGACCGAGAAAATGCGGCCCGGTGACATTTACACCCACTGCTTCTCCGGCATCCGCAATGAGCTCGACGATTCCGGGCGCTTGAATCCCGCGATGTCGGCGGGACGCAAGCGGGGAGTGATTTTCGACGTGGGGCATGGCGGCGGCAGTTTTGCCTGGCCCGTCGCCACAGAGGCGATCAAGGAGGATTTCTATCCGGATTCGATCTCCACGGACCTCCACATCGGCAGCATGAATGCCGGGATGAAGGATATGTTGAATGTCATGGATAAATTCCTGGCGATGGGTCTTTTGCTCGACGATGTGATCCTGCGGTCTACCTGGAATCCTGCCCGCGAGATCCAACACCAGGAATTGGGGAACCTCTCCGTGGGCGCGCCGGCAGACGTGGCAGTGCTGCGCCTCGAAAATGGCGACTTCGGTTTCACGGATATGTACGGTGCGCGGTTGCGAGGCACAAAGAAACTGACCTGCGAACTTACCGTACGCGACGGCAAGGTCGTCTACGACCTTAATGGAATCACGCGCCCCGATTGGAACACTCTGCCAAAAGGATATCGGCTGACGGGCGACTCCCGCTGGGACGCGGTAACGCCGAGACCGGTCACCCCGCCACCCAAGTAGACTCTCGATGTTACGAGTTGCGTGGCTGGCGCACAGCGAAGCTGTGCGTGTCGCGGAGCATTGATCAATCAAGACCGCAGAGCTTCGCTCTGCGCCAGCCACGAAGTCGAAGTGCCTAATATTCCCAACACAAGGGACTGCGCCACCCGATCTGAACCACCAACTTCATGCCACTTTAGGCGCGCGAGGGATTAATCCAAGGACGACTAATCCGACAACCCCCAAGAGAAGCAGACCATACGGACTGTGCGCGCCGGTTCTTGGGATCAGCACAAGAATGTAAGCAGCCAACACGACCCAAAGAATCGGACCATATATACACAGATTCTTCGCGCCTGTTCGAACAGACCATAAAGCAATTGGCGTCATGGCAATCGCGATCACCGTGCTGCTAACCAGCGAGACAGAAACCACACCAGGGAGGCGGAGTGTATCGAACGAAAAACGTCCAGAGGCGCAAGCAGCAAAGAGGAATCCCAGAGTCGCGGAATAACTCCAGCTCATTGCTGCTGCCAACAACATCCTGTTCAACATGCTCATTGTACGCACAATGTGTCCCCCACGCTGGCCGCATGGCCACTAGGCCGGCTGGCGCAGACATCCGGATTTTGATGTCTGCGAGGGTCGCGGTAGCGAACCTGGTTGTCCATGGGACGTCGCCCTCCGGAAGTTTCGCTCCGCGAAATCGCAGACTTCAGAAGGCGAAGTCTGCGCCAGCCTGCCGGATTCGTGTAAATATCCAGGTTACGAGTTGCGGCGTCCGGAGGTTCGGTACTGGTGGCGCTCGGCCTTCCAGGTCGCCTCGCCGTACTCGCCGAGGCTCACCTTGCCACCCATGGTGTCGCCTTCCACGGTTCCTGTGAACTCATAGGACAAGCGGGTGCCTTCAGCTTGATGCGAGCTCCTGAAACGGACCGTACTCGCGGCCACTGTTCCATTCAGGTCGCCGCTGTAGAATTCACCTTGGTGTGTGCCGACCAGCTTCAAGCCGTCTTGTTCGAGGAAGAACGTATGCGCCGCCGAACCTCGCTGGAACTCGAGTTGCACCGCCCATTGTCCTGCGACCATCACAGGCGCGCCTTGCGGCTTGACGGGACTTTCGAATTTCGGCGGACTCGAGAGCGCGGAGTAGAGCCGCTCTGCCACCACTTTGTCGTCTCCGGGCATCATCATGTAAGCAACGATAGAGGCCGAACTGGGCATGTTATCCGGCCGGCTGCCCCTGGCTCCCGCCAATATCACGCGAGGTTCAGTGGCTAGCAACAAGTTGCTCAGTTCCTCGCCGGTGATGCCCAGGCGCGCACCATCCCACTCGATGGAAAGGCTCGGCGAGCGATTTGACAAGTCCGCCGAGGGCTGCTTGACCTGTGTAGTGACGCCGTTGATTTGCGATACCCGTGTGGAAACGTTGTTGAGCCAACTCTCCCACTGCTTCCACTCAGCATCATGGTCGCGCTTCACCCACATTTCCACCGCCGCCAGCATGCCCATGATCTCCTCTTTGCCGACCTTGAGCGAGCGGCCGAAGGCGTGGTGGGGCGCGCTGTTGGCCCAGGCTGCCTGAAGCAGGTTCTTTTCGCCAAGCAGGAGACCCGCCGCCTGGGGTCCGCGGAGGCACTTGCCGCCGCTGTAAGCAACCGCCGTAGCGCCGCGTTGCAAGTGAACGTTCGGGATGGTAAGGACTTCGGCCGCCGCATCCACGATCACGGGCACATTGTGGCGCCTGGCGATTTCCGCCACCACCTTGGTTCCCATCGGCCCGTCGCCCCCGGGACCTCCCAGAATATAGGCCAGTGCTGTGCGATCGTTGAAGGCGGCTTCAAGCTGCGAAGGATCCTGAACGGTCACGATTTTAACGCCCAGCATGCGGATGGCGTGGTCATAAACATTGCGCGAGTAGGCCGGGATCACCACTTCGCTTTTCAGTCCTTCGAGGTTGGGAAGCCGCTGCATGCGCTCGGGGTCCGAGCCTGCGAGCGAAGCCGCCGTGGTGTTCGTAAGCGCGGCGCAGCAACCGGCTGTAACGATGCCCCACTCAGCGCCGGTTAGCTCGGCTAAGCGCTTGCCGACGCCATCCATGAGCTCATCCATCTGGACATAGGCCCGCGAGGCATCGTCCATGGCTCGCTTCACTTCCGGCAACGTTTCCGAGCCGGTGATAATGGTGAAAGTACCCTTGGCATTGATCAGCGGTTTGACGCCGATCGAGCGATAGAGATTGGCGCCGTACTCAAGCGGAGCTGCCACGGCTTTCCGGACGCGTCCGCCCAGCGCGGCCACCGCGGCGGCCAGCGCACCTCGCCGGAACAATTCCCGGCGGCTATGACCTCTGGGGGGCTTCGGATCTGAGCTCAAAAATGTAGGCTGCATGTTTTCCACCTCTCAGTTTGCGCGACACGGGAAAACTGGCGCTCGACAAGACATCAGTGAGGTACGGCGAAATTATATGTCCGATAACTGAAAGGAGCAACGATACGATAGCGATCGAGTAGCGCGGACCACCGGTTTTGTGGTCCGCGGATTTTTCTTTATGGCCAGCCACGAACTCATCCGCTCCAGCCAGCGCGTCCATTCCGGGGATGCCGAGGTGACAACTTGATTCTGCATTTACGTAGGGCGCAGCTTTGGAGTGCGGCAGCTTGCTGCCGCTTTGTTGCAGGCCAGCGTGCTGGCCGGAGTTCCCTCTGAGACTAAATGACCGCGAGCAAGCTCGCGGTGAAAAGCGGCAGCAAGCTGCCGCACTCCAAAGCTATCGCACTCCAATGCAGCACGGCTGGCCGGCGCAGGCTCCAAGCAACGGGATCTGCGCAGGCCGAGGTGCCGTCGGGGTGGTTAACTTAGTTGGTACTTGACAAATGTGGTATTACAGGCTACAATTTTGCGGTAAGGTCAGACACGGCGCTCAGGGCCTGCCGGGTACGCTATGCCAGAAAGTCCTCTTTTGTTCTCATTCGTAGTTCCTGCCTGTGGTTTCTGTCTCCAACTGCAGTCGAGAAGTCGAGGAGTGCAAAAGCAAGGGCAGGTAGGCAGATGGACAGGTGGGCAGATCGCTGTCGAGGAATTGGGCACCCATTGCCGACCGCAAGCGACGGACCGCAGGCCGGAAGGTGGCGGCTGACTCCTCAACTTCTGACTGTAGAATCGGGGGAACAAAGCGAGAATGTCTATGAAAACAAAGGACAAGTACAAGAGGCCCGGTAGCGCAGACCGCCGGTTCCGCGGTCTGCGGCTTTTCCATGATTGCTGGGGGCAAGCCGCGGACCGCAAACACGGCGGTCCGCGCTACACCGAAATCAGGGGAACAAAGCGAGAATGTCTATGAAAACAAAGGACAAGTACAAGAGGCCCGGTAGCGCAGACCGCCGGTTCTGCGGTCTGCGGCTTTTCCATGATCGCTGGGGGCAAGCCGCGGACCGCAAACACGGCGGTCCGCGCTACACCACAATCGGGGGAACAAAGCGAGAATGCCTATGAAAACAAAGGACAAGTACAAGAGGTCCAGCGCAGACCGCCGGTTCTGCGGTCTGCGGCTTTTCCATGATTGCTGGGGGCAAGCCGCGGACCGCAAACACGGCGGTCCACGCTACACCACAATCGGGGGAACAAAGCGAGAATGTCTATGAAAACAAAGGATGAGGTCAACATGTCGATAAACCCCTCACCCGGCTCGCTACTCTCGCCACCCTCCCCGATTTCTGGGGTCCGACGGACCCCGTCGGGGTCCGGAATTCGGACTCCCCATGGGAGAGGGCTTTGTAACCGTGTTCGTCTCCTACAGCCCTCCGGCGTGAACCGGGAACGCGAGAGAATGCAAGAATCGTGGGAGCAAAGCTAAGAAGTCATTGAAAACAAAGGAAGTCAACTTTTGCAATGTGCAGCAACGAAACCAAAAAGGACCCAATTTCGAGCGGCAAACGCACAGATCGAACCCAAGAACCGAGCTTGCTCGTGTTAGTCTTGAGCTCGGGCGGCTTCTTTCACAGTGTCATGCAGTTCTCTTGAGTTCTGAGGGGGTTTTCGCAGGACCGAAGCTCCGACGTCCGCGGGAGTTGAGAGATTGTCAGAAAGGAGAATCTCAGTGGTTCGTTTTGGCCTTCTTCATTTGTGCCTGTTCACTTACGCTGGTTCGCTCTTTGCGCCCATTCAGATTTTCGGTCAAACAGCAGAGCAAAAGGTGACCTTCCCGGACGACGTGCGCGCCAAAGTCGGTCCCCTGCCTGAAGGCGGCTATCTGCTGAATTCCGGATGGCGGATCACCCCCGCCGGCAAGAACATTTCCTTGGGGACTCTTCCGATGTCTCATGCATTGTCACCCGACGGACGCTACCTGGCGGTACTCAATGGCGGGTTCGAGCGTCCTTCGATCAGCGTTATTGATTTAAAGGGCGAATACGAGGTGAGCCGTATCTCCATCGAGGACGGTTGGCGGGGCCTCGCCTTTTCGGCGTCGGGCGATAAGCTCTATGCCGGCAATGGCGGCCGCCCTGCGGTTTCGGAATTCACATTCAACAACGGCAATCTCACTGCGCGACGGAAGTTCGAGCTCTGTCCGGGCGAGAAGGGCCATGGCGGACATCTGGTGGGCGACATCGCTCTGAGCCGCGACGGGAAACAGCTTCTGGTCAGCGACGTGGATGAAGACACGATTTATGTCGTCGATATCGATTCGGGCAAAGTGTCGCGCTCGATCCCATGCGCGCCCAACCCGTACGGGCTGCTGATCCACCCGGATGGCAAGTCTTTCTTCGTCACGAGCTGGAGCACAGCCTCAGTCCATCATTATCGCATGGACGATGGGGCCCAGGTGGCAGCGATTACTGTCGGCGCTCATCCCACCGAGATGGTCTGGAGGCCGGAAGCCGGCGGCCGGCTTTTCGTCGCTTGCGCGAACACGAATTATGTATACGCTGCTTCTGCGGCCGGCGGAGAATCCTGGGACGTTGTGGAGAAGATCAATCTCGCGCTTTGGCCCCGGCAGCCGGTAGGCATGACACCAAGCTCGATCACACTGAGCGAGGATCATCGCACGATCTACGTGGCCTGTTCGGATGCCAACACCGTGGCCGCACTGGACGTATCACAAGAACAAAGTACGGTGCGGGGTTTTATTCCGACCGGCTGGTATCCGACGGCGGTCCGCGTTCTGACAGACGGCCGCCTGGTGGTTTTGAACGGGAAGGGGCTCAGCTCTCATGCGACTAAGTTTCGCAGACTCGGTGATTATGTGCTGTCCCTTCAGTCAGGTTCCGCCCTGCTCGTGGAACCGCCTGACGCGCAACAACTCCAGCGTTATTCGGAGCAAGTCCTCGCTGATTCGCCATACCGGGACAGCCTGCTGGGGAATGCCGGCGTCGGGGAAGGGAATCCGGTTCCCAATCGTCCTGGGGCGCCCTCGCCCATCAAGCACGTGATCCTGCTGATGAAAGAGAACCGAACCTACGATCAGATGCTCGGCGACATGAAGGAGGGCAACGGCGACCCTTCGCTCATCATGTTCGGGGAGAACGTCACGCCCAACCACCACAAAATCGCCCGCGAATTCGTCCTGCTCGACAACTTTTACGTCAATGCGGATGTGAGCGCCGACGGGCTCTACTGGACGACGGCAGCGATTGCTCCTGATACTACGGTAAAGACCTTACCCGTCGAGTATGCCGACCGGATCTACGGCTTCGCACCGAACGCGCACTTCGACAATGCCATCGCACCCCAGCGTGGTAAATCCAACCCGGAAGGCGTGCGCACTGCGCCGGGGGGCCACATCTGGGATAAGGCCATCAAAGCCGGCGTATCGCTTCGTAATTATGGCTTCATGGCGATTAACCTGCCCAACCTTAAGCCCGATGGCATTCAGATCCAGGAAGTCGAGGATCCTGTCCTGGCGCCGCACACGAACATGTATTTTCGGCAGCACGACCGGTCGTTTCCGGATGTGAAACGCATGAGTGTCATCTTTAAGGAACTCGATCAGTGGGAGCAGACGGGCAACATGCCACAACTCATCCTGATCACGATCGGCGGTGATCACACGGAGGGTACCCGCCCGGGAGCTTGCACGCCAAGCTCCTGCGTCGCGGAGAACGACCAGGCATTGGGGGTGCTTGTCGAGCGGGTATCGCACAGCAAATTCTGGTCGAGCACGGCGATTTTCGTTCTCGAGGACGATTCGCAGGACGGCCCCGATCATGTGGATTCGCACCGGTCTCCTGCTTTTGTGATTTCGCCTTATACCAGACGCAAGTATGTCGACTCCTCTCTGTACAACACCACCTCTGTGTTACGGACCATTGAATTGATTCTGGGAATGGAGCCGATGACAGTTTTCGATGCCGGCGCCCGGCCAATGGCGAATTGCTTCCAGCAGACATCTGATCTGACACCCTATAGGTCCGAGCCGCCCCGAGTGTCACTGACGGACAAGAATCCGCTGTCCTCGCCGACGGCGCAGCGGTCACTTAAGCTCGACTTCAGCAGATCCGATCTGAATGACGACGAGGAATTGAATGAGATTCTCTGGCTGGCTATCAAGGGGACTCAACCCCCGCCGCCAGTGCGGAGTCGCTTTTCACGTTAGGGTGTCTTACGAAGCCCAAACCGCCTCGTGATTTGGCGGCGGCGCGCGGACTCACCCCCTTGAACCACAGCTCGACTCAACCGTGGACTGGAAACCAGGCTCGAGGGAGCCGTAATAACCGAATAGGATTAGAGTGCGCCGCTAACCGGCCGCATGTGCAACTTACGCCGTCGCGGGAGCCTCGCCTGCCGTGGGTCGCTCAGATGCTGTGTCGCCTGCCACTCACACCAGGTGACACTACTCAATTGGCACCCTAAGACTTGTTTCAAAACCCGCTCAAAAATGGAATCGGACCGAATCACTTTTTCACCACTCGATGCTTTGCTGCTCCTCCCGCCAGTCGTGTCCGCGCATCTTTAACGAACCCACAGAAGCGATGTGCGAGTTCCTGGATTCGCTCCACTTGCCGTCGCGCGATGGCATCCGGCGGTATCAAGTCCAACCCGACCCCCAGGGCAGCGGCTCCGGCTAAAATGAACCCGGTTGCCGTATGTTGAGTCACACCCCCCGATGCGACCAAGGGAACTTGCGGCAACGCCTTCTTCAATGCTTTGATGTATTTGTCGCCCCCCACCTGGGAGCAGGGAAACACCTTCACGAAGTCCGCACCCAATCTCCATGCCGTGTGGACTTCCGTCGGAGTGAGTGCTCCCGGAATTAACGCGATGTCTCGGTCGGCCGCAAATTCCGCAATCGAATAGTTGAACACCGGCGCCGTCAGGAAGCCTGCTCCGGCATCGAACGCCCGCTTGGCCGTTTCCGTATCTAATACCGTGCCAGCGCCCACGATCATTCCTTGATGGGAGCGGACGAGGTGCGCGATCAAGTCAATCGTATCCACCGTCTCGACGCTAACTTCCAAGATGGGGATGCCAGCGCCTGCCAGCGAATCGGCCGCAAAACTGGCGTCATCACTGGAAGACACCCACACCGCCGGGATAATTCCTATCTCCTGAATGCGTGCGCAAATTTCACTCTTCGTCATGGTTCCTACACCTCCCTCTCCATATCCGGCTCCGGAAGTTGGTCACCTGCGCGTGCAAACCGGGAATAGAGGGTCGGCAGGAGGAAGATGCTGAGTAACAGATCGGAGATCAGGCCGCCCACGATCACGATCGCAAAGGGGCGCTGGGAGTCGGAGCCGATTCCATGGGAGAGCGCAGCGGGAAGCAAGCCCAGGGTGGCGACAAGCATCGTCATCATAATGGGCCGCAGCCTCAGCACCGCCCCTTCCACCGCGGAGTGTTCAACCGTGAAACCGCGGGCTCGAAGCTGGTTGATGTATTCGAGCATAATCACCCCGGTCTGCACCGAGACGCCAAAAAGCGCCAGAAAACCCACACCGGAGGAGACGCTGAAATTCGTATGGGTCACCAGCAAAGCCAGCAGGCCCCCGAGAGGGGCCATGGCCACGTTGGTCATAATCAGCAGCGACCATTTGACGGAGCCAAACATCGTGTAGAGGATGATGAAGATCACCAGGATGGTGATGGGAAGCACGATCAGAAGGCGATGTTGTGACCGCTGCTGGCTTTCGTATTCACCCGCCCAATCGATCGTATAGCCGGTCGGCAACTTGACGGAGGCCTGGACCTTCCTCATCGCTTCCCGGACCGTGCCCCCGAGGTCTCGACCCCGCACGCTGAACTTAACCGCCACGTAACGAGAATTCCCTTCGCGATAAATTTGCGAGCCGCCGTCGGTCTCGCTCACCTGCGTTAATTGCGACAGCGAAACCCTCTCGCCGCTGGGGGAAAGTATGCGGATTCTCTCGATGGCCTCCCTGGAATCGCGATACTCCGGCAGGTAGCGCAGCACCAGGTCATACCGCTGCTCGCCAATCAGCACCTGGTTGAGGGCATTGCCTCCCACGGCCGTTTGAACGGCATCTTGAACGTCCGAGACATTGATCCCAAAACGAGCGGCCTGATCGCGGTCCACCGCAAAATTCAGGTTGGGCTGGCCAAGGATCCGAAACAGTCCTAGATCCTCGACGCCCCGAATGTCCCGCATGGCGGCGACAATTTCGTCGCCTTTCGTTTCCAGAGTCTTGAGGTCGTCGCCATAGATTTTCACGGCCAGGGCGCCTTTGACCCCGCTCACGGCCTCTTCCAGATTGTCGGAGATGGGTTGAGAGAATCCCCAAAACACCCCGGGTATTTTCTCCAACTCGCGATCCAACGCGGCGATGAGTTGGTCCTTGTCTTGGTGAAAAACCGGCCGCCACTTATCTTTGGGCAGGAGATCCACAAAAAACTCCATATCAAAGAAGCCGGTGGTGTCCGTGCCGTCGTCGGGACGGCCGATTTGGTTGACCACCTGGGGAACCTCCGGAAAAGAGCAAAGCACCTCACGCGCCCTCTGCGCCAGTCGTGCGCTCTCCGTAGGGCCGGTGCTGGGGGCCAGAGTGCCGCGCACCCAAATGGCACCTTCGTCCAAATGGGGCAGAAATTCTGAGCCGATCACTCCGCCGAAAGCAAGATAGATCGTAAGTGCAAACAGAGCCAGGGCGGCGCCCAAGGTGAAGGAGCGATGGCGAACTGCCCAAGTCACGCTGTTTCTGTAGCGCCCGGTCAGTAAAACCATCAGGGGATTCTTCCACTCCTTGACGCCCGAGCGGAAGAGCACACTGGCCAGGGCAGGAGCCACGGCCATCGAGAAAACCAATGCGCCGAGCAAGGCAAAGGCTACCGTCCACGCCATGGGCCTGAACAACTTTCCTTCGACTCGTTGCAACGTAAAGATCGGCATATAGGCGGTAATGATGATGGCAATGGCGTAGAAGACCGGCCGCTGTACTTCATGCGCAGCTTCCCGGATTCGTTCCATCGGGGTACGCAGGTCGGTCTCGGGGCGACTCAGGTGGCGAACGATATTCTCGATCATGACCACCGCGCCATCGACAACCATGCCAAAATCCAGCGCCCCAAGGGAAAGCAAGTTGGCGGAGATGTGCCTGAGATCGAGACAGATGGAGGCAAAGAGCAAGGAAAACGGTATGGTGATGGAGACGATCAAGGCGCCGCGGAGATCGCCCAGAAAAATGAAGAGAATAACCACCACCAGGATCATTCCCTCCGACAGATTATGCAGCACGGTATGCGTCGTGTAGTGCACCAGGTCATCACGATCCAGGTAGGGAACGATTTTCACGCCGGGCGGCAGGATGCGGTCATTGATCCTCTGCACAGCGGCGTGGATGCCCTGCATCGTGGCCTCCGTCTCCGCCCCTTTGCGCATGAAGACGATTCCTTCCACCACGTCGTTGTTGTCGACCACGACGCCATCGGCCCTGTGAATCGCCTTCCCGATCTGGCCAAGCCGAATCTTCGGCCCCTGCGTGACCACCGCAATGTCCTTCATGCGGATGGGCGTCCCCTTCTGCGTCTTGAGCACCGTCCTTTCGATGTCCGAAACATGCTGGACTAACCCCACTTCGCGCACATTAATCTGCTGAGAGCCCTGCTCTATAAAGCTGCCCCCTCCGTTGGCATTGGCGCTGCTGAGTTGCTGCTCGACCTGGGCCAGGCTCAAACCGTAGGAAACCAACTTATCCGGATCGACGCGAATCTGATACTCCTTGGTAATACCGCCGAAAGCGGAATCGTCTACGACATCCGGCGCGGCTCTCATATACTTGCTGACCACCCAGTCCTGGAGCGATTTGAGCTCCATAAGGTCGTAGTTGGGATTGGTACTCTCGAGGGTGTACCAGTAGACGGAGCCGATGGGACTGAAGTCCGGTCCGATCTGCGCAGAAACGGTGGGAGGCAGCGTCACTTGCGAGAGGCGCTCCAGAACTTTCTGGCGGTCCCAATCATTGTCGGAATTATCATCGAAAATCAGGTTGACCACCGAGAGTCCCGCCAGTGAGGAGGAGCGCACGTGCAGAAGGTACGGTATCCCGTTCATCTGAATCTCGATGGGAATGGTGATCTGTTGCTCGACCTCCTCGGCGGCCCGTCCGGGCCACTGAGTGATCACCTGAACCCAGGTGTTGGCAACGTCCGGGTAGGCTTCGACGGGCAGGTGCTTAAATGAGACGACGCCACGCGCAAGCAGTAACAGTGCGATGCCCAGAACTACGAAACGGTTCTTGAGAGCGAAATCGACCAGGGACTGGATCATTGCTGTTCCACCGAGTTCTGAAATTCCAGAGCGTTAGCCACCACCTGCTGGCCTGGCGCAATTCCCAGAAGGATCTCCTGCATGTCGCCCGCGAGCATGTCGCCGGCTTTCACTTCCACCCGCCGGAATCTGTTGCCCCCGGCAGGCAAGTAAACCCAATCACGGTCGTGCAAATGCAAGATAGCCGTGGCGGGCACGGCAGCATACCGCTTGTGATCGAGGCCGTGAAAGGTGGCCGTCGCAAACATGCCCGGGCGCATCAGGCCGGAATTATTCACTTCGATCCGCACCTTTGCCGTCCGCATATTTGGATCCAGCACCGGACCAATATTGCTGATGGTTCCAGTGAACGTTTTGCCGGGGTAGGCGTTCAGCTGAATCTCGGCCGTGTCCCCGATGCGCACAAAGGGAAAATCGTTTTCGTAGACGTCGCAGAGTATCCATACATGAGAAAGGTCGGAGATGGTAAACGGATTGGGTGAACTTAGCCCCTGCACTCCACCCGCATTCGTGATCTCCTGGTCGGTAATCACTCCCGATATCGGAGCACGAATATCCACGACTCCCGAGGGTTGGTCAACTTCCGGGACGCCTAACACGCGAAGTTTCTCGGCTGTGGTTTTAACGTCCACTTTTGCCTTCGAATCCGCATCTTCAGCGACCTGAAGATCGTTGAGAGAGATAGCGCCTTTTCCGAAGAGGAGTTGGGCGCGTTCGAGTTGAGTGTGCGCCAGCTTTTCATCCGCGACTGCCTTCTGGTAATCGGAAAACGCGCCGGAAATATCCGGGCTTTGCACGCGCAGGAGGACCTGTCCCTTCTGCACCTCGTCGCCGAGCCGCGCTTTGATCTCCACCACCCGGCCGGTGGCCAAGGTGACGACGGGAACGTTTCGTGAGACGTCCGGATTTACGGTTGCTGTCACCCCTAATTCAGTGGAGGAAATATGCTCGGTGGCGACGGTCAGCGGGAATTTGTCGGGATGATCGACCGGAAAGACACTTGTGTCCTCCACATGCTCGACTTTGAGCGGCGGAGGGGCGCCGGCATCCGGACCTTCTGGGGAATTCTTACAGCCCACGAAAAGCGCCTGAACCCACAAGAACGGAATCAGAATTATTATTCGCGCAGCTCTCATCGCAGCACCTCGCGCCCAACAACAAGGTTCAATGGGTTCCAGTTCCCGAATATGAACCGCTGCTTTAGGCCCCATACTGTTTAATGAAGGTTACCAAGGCTTCTTACGGCAATCGCCCTGCAATTACATTCGTCATCGGCGTTTCTTTGCGGCTTGAGTCAGAAACGCGTTCTTTTGCCCATTAAGCGCTAACAAGTGAAGCCGGATGCGGGACCTCAATTATTTCAGTCGCAGCAGATCTAAGGCTCCCGGCAGGCCGCTACCAACTGGAACGTATCGGCGCATTCGTCATCTTCGCCCACCGTGAGTTCAAGCGCTTCCACTTGTCGCCCGATCCCTCGTACCGAAGGTGGGGCTTCGCCCCGTCGCTCTGTCGTATGGGTCATCGAACAGCACGTACCGTACACTACCCTCTCCATTATATATGTGGCGCAAGTGTGAGAACCATGGGTTAAATGGAAGGACCATTAAACGAATCGATTGACTCAGCGCCTTCACCGGAACCAATCGGGCGATCAATTCCTGAGCAGCCCATTTTCTTGGGATTTCTTATCGCTGCTGAGTCAGCAACACGCGGCGGCAGGCGAAGACGGCGGAATTTGACCTTATGAACCAGGGTCTAAATGCGGCGAGAAGGCGGGGATCAGCAGCAACCCCAGAGGCTTAGTCCGGATTATTCATGAAATTCCTGGAGTACTTGAGGGAGGAAAGGAATTTCGCACAGAGGTCACAGAGATAAGGCACAGAGACCACGGAGAGGTTCCGGGATGTTCTCCGTGCCCTCTG
>Ga0181532_10001529_pt1 | contig 22357 bp, 17 predicted proteins | sample PEATcosm2014_Bin_33_FD_119768 | JGI IMG/M metagenome (GOLD analysis project Ga0181532, IMG submission 119768) | Peatland microbial communities from MTU Mesocosm Facility, Houghton, MI, USA - PEATcosm2014_Bin11_30_metaG | ecosystem: Environmental > Terrestrial > Soil > Wetlands > Peat | place... | reverse complement strand
CAAAGTGCAAAGTAAAGGGAGCGCTCTCGGGCAGTACGCCGCCTGTCAGCGCGGCACTGGCGTCGAAGTGCGCCGTGGTGTGGCCATGAATGAGGGAGCCATTGCGCGCGGCGAAATGACTGCTCGAGTACTGGACCGCGGTAGAGAGCGCGTCCCAGTGAAGAACTCGAGCGGAGACTCGCTTGGTCGCCGGCAAGGTTGTGTCGAAATCGTAGACTTCAAGATTTCCGCTGACGGAAGGCGCCGTGAGTTTGCCGCTGGCGTTGCCGGCAAGGCCCGCCCAGCCGTGAACAGCAAAGGGCAAGTCCCGGGATCCATAGGCTGCTTCGACGAGCGGCGCCCACTCCCGCAGGTTATGGCTGGTGAACGAGAAGCGCAGGGATGACGATGACGATGACGACGCGTCCGCCGCCAGCTTGCCCGAGGCGGTGATTTCAGAGCCTGGGGTTGTCAGGTGAAGCTGGCTCACTTCCAATTCGTCGCGCGATCCGCGATAGATGCCATCCATCTGGCCCTGCACCGGAATCTCGCTCGGGGCCAGCTTTAGCGGTGGCGCAATGCCAAGGCTCACGCGAGTCTCCGCGTCGCGGATCGATCCTACCCAGAGCATCTCAACCTTGCCGTTCGCTCTTCCGGAGAGGCCGAGTTGATCGAGGGGAAGGTTTTTTGAGCTCAGCATTTCCATGGCCGGGAGCAGCGGGAGGCCCGCCACTTGCAGGCGCAGCGAGCCGCGCTGAAGACTTTCCGGCGGAACTCGTCCGATCACATGGCGCCGCACGGGGGCCGGCGAGGGTGCGAGCGAACTCTGCCAATCGGTCACATCGGCCTCGCCCTGCAGGTCGCCGCCGAACAGATTGGCCTTGATCGAGGAAACGCGGAAGCGGTCCGAAGTAAGGGAGAACCCTGCGCTGATGCGCCCATTCGGCATCGACAGCTTGCCATTCGACCATTCGATGTCTTTCGCCTGCACCGTTCCCTGAGTGGAAAAATCCTGCAAGTTCCAGGAGCCTTTGCCCTCGAACTGCGCCGTACCTTTGCGAACCTGCGCCTCACGTGTCAGGGACGCGAGTTCGCCGAGATCCGCCAGGCCATGATAATGACCGCTCAGTTGAGGATTGTGAAAGTCCTGCAGCTGTCCTGAGAAATGAATTTCAGATTTTCCGGAAGTCACCGTCAAACTGCTGATGTCGGCGCGTCCGCGGGCCAGAATCACCGAAGCATCCGCCCGCCACGCAAACGAGGGATACAGTTGAAAACGCGTGGCGACGCTTCCCGCCACTATCCGGGCTTCGTATTGCCGGCGCAACAAGGAGTAGTTCAAAAGCAGCGCCAGGTCCTGGGCGGCAAAATCGAACGGCATTTTCTTGTCTTCCCACAGAAGTTCGCCCCGCTGCACGTCGATGCGCGAAACCGAAAGCGAGATGAGTTCCTCGACCGGCCCCTTGTTGGAGGAAAGGCTGGCTGGCGGCGCCGGAACGTTCGTGGTGCCATCGGAATAGACAATGACGTGGACGACGGGATGCTCGAGCACCAGAGAATGCAATCCGATAGTGGTGCTGAGGATGGAAATGACTTTCATTTCCGCTTGCAGGCGGTCGACCCGCACGAAAGGGACCTGATCCGGAGCTTCGTGACCGTGGATAGTCAGGTTGCGAGCGTCCACGCGCAGGCGGAACGGGATGGTGTGAAGTTCTCCGAGTTCAACGCGGCCGCCGGTGATCTTCTCCACCGACGCGACCACGCGGCGGCGGACCAGTTGCTGAAAGGAATCGGTAGTGACGTACCAGCCGAGCAGGGCGAATGCAAGCAGGCTGAAAACACAAAACGACAGAAAGAGTTTCAACAGGATGCGCCGGCGCTCGGGAGGAACCGGCCCGGTCAACGCTTCGATCAACGGTTCGATCGGGGGTTCGCTCGGGGGTTCGGTCAAGGGTTGCGCTCTCCGGCACTCGATTCAGGCGTCAGAATATGGCTTCCAGAGCGCAGACTCGCCAGCCAGCCCGAGAGCAGTTCGTTCATTTTTCGCTCGGCCAGCAAATCCTTAATTCGGCCATAGACCTCGGGCAGCGGCGTGGCGCGACTGCCGGCCTGTTTCATATCCGGCAGCAACTGATCGTTGTAGTAGGTCTCCACCGCCTGTTGGTCAATCTGGATGGAGGGACGCAGACGGTCTTCAACGAGATTCATCAGCTGGATCTGGTCGCCCAGGCGCTTCTCAAGTGAGCTTAGGGTCAGGCCATAACGTTGCAGCCTGGCGTGCCACGCTTCGTCGGTGGCACAATCCGGATAAAGCTTGCGGACTTCGGCCACGCGGGCAGCGACCTGCTCGGCGGGAACTGGTTGAGACGGCCGCAACTGTTCGCGCAGCAGTTCCTGATCGATCAGGCGATCGAGGGCCGCATTGCGCTCGGCCGTGGTGAACGAGTCCGGATTGCGGGCATTCGAAAAGGCCTCGAAGGCCACTTCCTGCTCCCAATCGCTCTGCAGAACCACGTGGCCGTTCACGCTAGTGACCACACGGTCGACGATCTGACCGGCTTGGGACGAGGCCACCAGAGCGAGGGTGAGCGCCAGCGCAACTGCGCAATGTCTCCCGAGTCTGATGCTTGCCGGTGGAGAGCCGGGCGTCCCCGCCCGGCTTGACCCTTCGGCTTCGCTCAGGGCAGACTTACGAGGACGCCCGTCGCTCCACCAGATTCCGAGTTTGATACGCCCGAGTTTCATCAGAATGACTGCCCTACGCTGAACGAAAAGTTGAAATGCCCGGCGCGATCGTACCCAAACTGCCCGACCGCTTGCCCAGTTACCTTGTTGGTCGTGATGTTGTTATAGCTGGGAAAGTACGGTGGATTTAAATTGTATCCGAAGTCAAAGCGTAACGGTCCGATCGGCGTCTGATAGCGGACTCCCAGGCCAACCGCTTGCGAAGCATAGTTGTAATTACACTGCAGGTGCGTGCTCTCATGGAAACAGAAATCCCGGTCGGGTTGGTGAAAACGCCCGAGGCTGGGGAACATCTCCTGTGGCCGCGCAAAGACGTTGCCCATATCCTCAAAAATCGTAAAACCGACGTTGTCCTGAAGGTAAGGCACCATAACGTTGGGAAAACGCATTTCCACGCTGTTGAGGAACACGGCGCTGCCGCCCACGGGATATCCGGTGAACGGATCGCGTGGTCCTGCCTGATTTAACCCAAATCCGCGATTGGAGTTGCCCCCGCCGCTGTAGAAACGTTCCGGCAGCGGAATAAGGGTTTGGCCGGGTGGCACCGCTTGCGCGGGATCCAATAGAACCGTGCTGCCAAAACGGTTCTCAATCCCGACGGTGGTGGAGCGGGCGAAGACGAATCCCTGTCCCGTGCTGCGATTGCGAAAAAACGTGTGATAGGTAGAGTTCTTGGCCAGCACCCGGCTGAAGTCGGCCTCGGAGCCAAAATAACTCGACGCTACACCGCCTTCGACGCTGGTGTAATTGCCGCGTGTGCTCTCCAGATCGTTATCGCGCCGGTTGCGAATGTAAAGAAAATTGGGAATTCCTACCCGGGTTGGGGCTGAAAGAAGGGGAATGAGGTTGCTGGTGACCTCAACATTGCTGGCCACCACCCGGCGGTAACTGAAACGGTAGGCGAGCGTGGTCAGTTCGCGTTCCTGCACTTTGTACAGCGCTTGCAATACCTGCAAAGTGCCCTCCAGACGTTGCGAGGTAAAGGTGGTGACGTCCACGGTGTTGTCGTAAAGCGCGGTCGCAGTGAAACGAAGGTTGTCACGGTTCAGCAGTTTGGGGATGTCGTAACTGATGAGCCCTCTTTGTTGCAGGCGGCCGACGTTGGCCTTCATGGTGAGGGTCTGATGACGGCCGCCCATGTTGAGGCGGCTGACGCCGAAAGACACCATGGGGCTGACACCGGTCTCGCCGAGTGGTTGGGTAGCCCCGACTGTGGGCTGCCCCGTCTGAAACTCGAAGCCGACGCCGTAATCGAAGGTGTATCGTTGCGCCTCGCGTGCCGTGACCAGCACGTTCTTGCGCGACTCGGTGCCGTCCGGGTTCTGGATGGCGGTGTCCACCTGCTTGAAAAGGCCGAGGTCGTACAGGCGGCGCTGGCTCTCCAGCATGTCCTGCTGGCTCAAGGGCGCGCCCGGCTGCACCCGCATTTCCCGGCGGGCGACACCGGGGCGGGTGTAGTGCAGGCCATCGAGAAAAACTTGATCGACAAAAAATTGCTCGCCTTCATGAATCGAGAAGGTGACCCCAACGCGCGGAAAGCCGTCCGGTGACGGAACCGTAACATAGGCGACGTCGACCGTGGCATTGGGGAAACCATTGTCGAAATACTTACTCAGAATCGTGTCGCGGTCATCCGCCAGACTGGATTCGTCAAAGCCCTGTCCTTCGGCAGTGGAGATTTCGGGCAGCTGTTCCTGCGGAAGCGTATAAGTGCCCTCGATGCGGACCCACGCCACGCGCGTCTGCGGGCCCTCCTTGACGACGATGGCGACGGCAAGCTTCGAAGGATCGCCCTGATACTTGTCCACCAATCTGCTGCTGACTTCGGCCTGGCGGAAACCACTCGCCCGATATAGATCCTGGATACGCCGGACATCTTCCCCAAGCAACACTTCGCTGTAGCGTCCGTGGCTGAACAGGCGTCCGGCGGCTTGGTCCTGCATGCGCGACCGGATCAGGTCGTCGGAAAAGTATCGATTGCCAGAAATACGAATGGCCGCGAGTTTGTGGCGTTCTCCGGGATTGACGGCGTATACCACCTGCAAATTCTTGCCGTCCGCCGCAGTGTGCTGGCTCACGCTGACGGTGGCCTCGAAGTAGCCAAGAGTCTGAAGGTGGTTCTCGATGTTGCGCCGGCCTTCGTTAAGCAGATCGTCGTCGACCGCGCCTTCTTCATAGATTGGCACCAGCCGGTGCAGCACCCGCTGGCTGAGTTTAAAACCATCGGCGGCAATCTCCACCACCGGACCGCGGTCCACCTTAAAGATGTAGTCCACAGTGTTGCGCTCGGAACGGTAGGTACGGTCGGCCGCCGAGACCTGGGCGAGCAGACGGTCCTGCTTCTGATAGCGGCGGCGAATTCGCTGCAGTGCGCGCGTAATGCGGTTCGAGGCGACCGGATCGCCAGAATGCAGTTTGGCGATTTCCTTGAGTTCCGCGATGGAATAGCCGGCGTCGCCTTCCAGGGTGATCTCTCCGACTACGGCCCTCGGCCCGCGGACGACATGGAAGGTCAGGTTGACCTGGTGTTGCTGCTCGTCGCGCTGTTCGGAGATGGTCACTTTCGACCGGTGGAATCCGTTTTCTTCCATCACTCGTTGGATGCCTGCGCGAGCGCGGTCGAGTTTTTCTGGAGAGTAAAGTTCGCCAAGCTGCAGACGGGTGGCGCTGGCCACCTGGTTGGCGGACGGATTGGTGGAAACGCCCTCGATCGTCAACATGCCGACAAAAAAATTGGCGACCGTCAGAAAGCGCAGCCGGACACCGGCGGTGTCGGTGCGATCCGCTTCGGCCTGAATATCGGAGAAGCGTCCGGTGGCAAAAAGAGCCTGCATCGCGTCATGCAGGGCGTCGCGCGTGAGCGGTTCGCCGATCTTGAGCGGTGTGGCCGCGAGCAGTGCAGCCGCTTCTTCCGGTCCAACGCCCGGCAACTCGATCTGATCAATCGCTAAACCAAGGTAGGGCGTGATGGTTCCGAATTGCGCAGGCGCCCCGGCGACTTGCTGCGGGGCGGGGGGTGAGCTCTGCGCCAAGCTTGGGCTGTGCGTCAGGACGAGCGCGAACAGAAGCGCGAGCGTGACCCGAGATGCAACGCTTAGGAGCCCGTGGGGAAAGTCCGGTCCAGTTCGGTGCACGATCGATTCACTTAATGAATTGTCATCCCGAGCGAAGCGAGGGATCTGCAGTTCGCCGCAAGATGCAGATCCCTCGCTTCGCTCGGGATGACAAGCTCCGGAGAATTGGCGGCCTGGAAGCGGGGCCTCACCTTCACCGCGGGTTGCTGGCCGCAAAACTCCCTCCCGAAAACCACGCTCGTCAACCATGAAGCCTATCGGGTTCGATGAATCGCAAAACGGCACACGTTGCTCGCTAAAACAAAGATTGACGACCGGAACCTATAATACTGGTTTGAAAGGTTGAGAAAGGTAATCGCTAAGGTTATTGCTTTGGAAATCGACGCTTTGGAGATGAACGACCGTTACTCGCGGCAGGTGTTGTTCAAGGAGATCGGAGCGGAGGGCCAGAAAAGGCTGGCAGAGGCCCGCGTGGCGATTGTGGGCTGCGGCGCCACCGGTTCTGCCCTGGCCTCGCTATTGGCCCGTTCAGGCGTTGGGACGCTGCGGATTCTCGACCGCGACTACGTCGAACCCAGCAATCTGCAGCGGCAGGCTTTATTTGATGAGGAGGACGCGCGCGAATCGGTGCCCAAGGCGATCGCGGCGGCGCGGCAAATTGTGCGTTTCAACTCGCAGATCGTGGTCGAGCCCCATGTCGCCGACCTGATTCCGGCGAACGCCGATTCCCTGCTTGGCGGGTGCGAGTTGATTCTGGATGGCACCGACAATTTCGAAACTCGCTATCTGATCAACGACTATGCGGTGAAAAATTCCGTGGCCTGGATTTACGCGGCCGCGGTAAGCAGTTATGCCGTGACCATGAACATCCTGCCCGGCGAAACGGCATGCCTGGCCTGCATTTTTCCAGAATCCCCCCGGGGAACGGTCGAGACCTGTGAGACCGCCGGCGTTTTGAATTCCGCGGTGAACCTGGTGGCGTCGATTGCTGCGACTGAGGCGCTGAAGTTTCTGGTAGGCGCGCGTTCGAAGATGCGGCGAACTCTGCTCTCCTGGGATGTCTGGACGAACGAACGAGCAGAATTGGCGACGGCCGCGATTCAGCCGCGGGCGGGATGCCGCGCCTGTTCGGGAGACTTTGTTCATCTGGCCGGTGAAGGGCGGCCGCATATTACGATGTGCGGCAGAAATTCGGTGCAGATTCACGAGCGGCAGCGGCCCGTCGACTTCGCGGAGCTGAGCGCCCGCCTTCAGCCTCACGGCCAGGTTCGCCACAACGAGTTCGTGCTCAAGTTCTGGCGCGAGCCCTACGAGATGACGTTGTTTCCCGACGGCCGGGCGATCATCAAGGGAACGACCGACACGGCTATTGCCCGCAGCCTGTATGCGAGATTCGTTGGTAGTTAACAGCGTCGGTCGTTAGAAGATAAGAGCATAAGAGCAATAGAGCGACGGGCGTCCCTTCGACTAGCTCAGGGCAGGCTCTCGCCCGTCCATCGATCGCTTAGGCCGGGCGTGGGACGCCCGGCGCTCCACCAGAGGCTGAGCTAATCCATTGCAGGTTGTGCGCAGCAATTTTCACCACTTCCCCGAACGAGCCTCACCTGAATTCCGTTGTTTAGCCGAGAGCGCCGTGAATCTCCGAACATTCTGGTTATCTGCGGCCCAGTGCGAACTGGCCAGCAAACTGCACTTGCAACCCGCAGGGAGACGGGGCAAGCCCCTTCTCTACGATGGATTTGTTGTCCCCTGTGGAGGCAGTATGCGACCCTATTTGGTTCTGATGGCGGTGGTCTTGCTGGCAGTAGCGGCTTTTGGGCAACAGCCCGTTCCTCGCCCCGGCCCTTGCCTTTATGGATGCGGCCCCTATATCCCGCTGGTGACCACGCCGATGTTGTCGCTGCAAACGGTTTCGCCGAATCCGGTGGGAGCGAGCAACGCCACCACCGGGTTGATAGCCGGCGCAACCAACGCGACTCTTTCCGAGATTCAAGGATCGACCAGCTCGGAGTACACCGTGCCCGTGTGGTACGAGGGCGGCGGCGCTCCGCTGACCGCGTCCGATGTCCACCTGTGGCCCGAGCCGATTGGACGCGAAGGTCATCCCATGCACAACGCGATGCGCGAGGAAGGTCCGCGTGAAGATCGTGCGCGTGAAGGGCGTCCGAATGAAGACCATGGCCCACGCTCACCGCGCGGCTGGATGTATTACACGGGACCGGAGCACACTTCGGACGCAGCGCTGGTGGCGAGCCAAGCGAAGGGCTCGAGAAAAGCGGGCCACGTCTATACCAACGACGACGTCACGCGCCAGAATGACAAGAATGGCGATGTGAAATACGACGGCAAGACGGAGAAGCTGTAGGAACAGCTTTTAGTTTTCAGCTTTCAGTTTATGGCTCCTGGTGACCACGTTCCGTGGAGACCAAGGGCCTTTTCATTTGAGGGCAGAGATGCTGAGCCATTCCCTCCCCCAATCTGTTATCTTCGTCGGTTGATTCTCTCCACACATACCACGCAGGCGCCGCCGTGCGCCGAGGATGAGTGTCTTCATGCCTGAGCTTGCTCGACCGGAACCTTCTCGTCTTTACCGCTGGACTGTGCTGCTGTTCGTCAGCCTGGCCATGGGCGGCAACTACTACATCTACGACAGCATCAATCCGCTGGAACGGATTTTTATCGACAAGCTGGGTTTTTCCGCGACCGCGTTCGGATGGCTGAACTCGTCCTATAGCGTGGCCGCGGTTGCTACATTGCTGATCGGCGGCATCATCATCGACCGCATTGGCACCAAGAAGGCGATTACGTTCTTTGCCGTACTTTGCCTGCTGGGAGCCGCGCTCACTGCCGCGCGCGGCCGTCCCGGCGTGATGATCGCCGGCCGCACCGTGCTTGGACTGGGCGCCGAATCCATGATCGTTGCGGTCACGACCGTGCTCGCCAAGTGGTTTAAGGGTAAAGAGCTGAGCTTCGCCTTCGGGATCAACCTGACCATTGCCCGCCTGGCATCGGTGGCCGCGGACAACTCGCCGACTTGGGCAAACAAGGCCTTTTATCCGGATGGCCCGGCAGGCGAACCGAGTTGGCAGGGGCCGTTATTGATCGCTGTCGGTGCTGGACTCTTGGCCGTGGTGTGTTCGGCAGTTTACTGGGTGCTCGAAAGCCGAGCCGAGGGACGCTACGAACTCGGGCAGGCCGGTTCCATCGACAAGCTGGAGTTCGGGCAGATTTTCAGATTCAACGCATCGTATTGGTTCGTAGTCGGGCTCTGTTTCACTTTCTACTCCGCCATCTTTCCCTTCCGTACGTTTGCCATCGACTTCTTCACCAACAAGATTCTGGCGACCCACGGTGGCATAAGCGCTTCGGAAGCGATGCGGGTACTGGCGCACGAGCGGGCGGGAATGTTCAACAGCCTGCTGCCCTTATCGGCCATGGTTGCGACCCCTCTTTTCGGACTGCTCTCCGACAAGATCGGGAAGCGCGCATTTTTGATGATGTTCGCCTCCGTCCTGCTGATGCCGGTTTATCTGCTGATGGGATTCACCAATGTTTCGCTGTTTGTGCCGGTCTGCATGATGGGCGTGGCCTTCTCGCTGATTCCGGCGGTTATGTGGCCGTCGGTCGCGTATATCGTGGACCAGAACCGGCTGGGCACCGCTTACGCTCTGATGACCCTGATTCAGCAGATCGGCTTTTTCATCATGAACCTGCTGATTGGCAAGGCCAACGACTACGCCCACGCTGGACTGGATAACCCGGGAGGATACGGGCTCGGCATGTGGATCTTCTCGATCCTCGGCTTCGTCGGGCTGACGTTCGCCATTCTGTTGCGGATTCGCGAGACCGGCCCGCACGGACATGGGCTGGAGACGATTACGGCCGGAAAAGCATAGCGGGGAGAATGCGATTTCCTGTCGAGACGCGGCTTGCCGCGTCTCCGGCAGCGGAGGCGCGATGGCGTTACGAAGGTGACCTCTACGCCAGTTTAGCCGGGTACTTTGGTCGGATAGGTCATTCCGCGGGCTACAGTTTTTGGTATTCTGACGACTTGGAAACGGTCGAGAGCACTTCCCGCAACTGCCTCGGCAAATTTGTACAACGAAAAGAGTTCGAAGCCGCATCTGAAGCAGTAGCGGCCGGAAAAGACGACTTGACCGACCCGAAGGAACGCATCACCGAAGCAGAAGCTATAGAGCAGGCGAAACAGGGCCACGAAGCAGCCTTCGAAGTCTTGTATCACCTGCACAAACGCCGCGTGTACTCGCTATGTTTGCGCATGGTCTCCAATCCCGCGCAGGCCGAAGACTTGGCCCAGGAAGCATTTCTACAGCTATTTCGCAAGATCAGCACTTTTCGCGGCGAGTCCGCCTTCTCCACCTGGCTGCATCGCATGACGGTCAACGTGGTCCTGATGCAACTGCGCAAGAAGGGCCTGCCTGTTTTGTCGCTCGAAGAGACTCTGGAAGCCGACGACGACGCTCCCAGAAAAGAATTCGGTACCAGGGATGTAAAGTTGACGGGCGCCGTCGATCGTCTGCAATTGCAGCGGGCGATCGATAAGCTGCCGCCGGGCTATCGAACGGTTTTTGTGTTGCACGATATTGAAGGGTTCGAGCATAACGAAATTGCCCAGCTGGTGGGCTGCTCGATTGGCAATAGCAAGTCGCAGCTCCACAAAGCACGATTGAAGCTGCGAGATTATCTGAAGTTCATGAGAGCCGAAAAGGCCAAGACTGGGTAACTGAGCTGCGGTATTGGGGAGAGAGTTGGCTATGAAGTGTTCAGACGTAGAGCGAGTTGTGCCGGAGCTCCTCGACGGCGCTCCGGACGGTGCGTTCGAGAGTGGCGACGGCGTGTCTCGGGCTGACCTTGAGACTCATTTGAAATCCTGTCCAGCCTGTGCGGATCTGGTCTCGGACCTGAAGCTGATCGCGAGCGGAGCCCGGCAACTGGCGGCAAGCGAAGAACCGGCGCCGCGGGTGTGGGTGCGAATTGCGGCTGAATTGCGCGCCGAAGGGCTTATTCGTGAGCCCGAGTCCGCGCTCACGCAGCCCATCCTTATCCCAACATCTCCACGACCTTCTCTACGACGACGATGGACGTCGACCGCGTGGTGGCTGGCGCCCATCGCGGCCGCGCTCGTGGCCGCAGGCGCTTACGTGGTAAGTCACAGGCCAGTTCCGGAAGTGGCGAAACAGCAAGCTCCGGCAACTCCAGTTAGTTCCCCGGGTGTAGTAGCGTCCCCCAACCCAGAGACCGCTGCGACTCCCTCGCCTGCAGTGCCAGCCCCGGCTCCTCAGCAACTGGCGCAGAGGTCGGCGAAGCCATTAGGCACGGTGGCATCCGCGGCGCGACCCGCGGTAGAAGCTGCACCGAGCGATGAAGATCAACAGTTTCTGAGTGTAGTTTCCACGCTTGCCCCGGCGACGCGGGCCACCTATGAAAATGAGTTGCAAGCGGTGAATGCCGACATCCGCGAAACGCAGGCCTACGTGAATCGGAATCCAGGGGATGTGGACGCCCGGCAGCACTTGATGGATGCTTATCAACAGAAGGCACTTCTTTATCAGATCGCGTTGGATCGTATTCAATAATCTTAGAAGGGCGGACCGGCGTTCCCGGCCGCAGGGGCGGCGTTTTATGGCGAGACTTCAGAAGGCGAATCTGCAGCAAGCGAGTCTGGGTCAGAGCACGGTCGTAACTCTGGTTCTGGCAACCTGCCTGGCGTCGGCGGCCTTCGCCGAGAGCAAAAAGGAATACCGTTTTACGGTCGGCCCCAACGCAATTATTTCCGTGGATACGCAGTACGGGGCGATTTCGGTAAAGCCCGGCAGCGGCAATCAGGTGGTGGTGACGGCCACGCTTAAGTCGGAAAACGTGGAAGTCGACCAGCAGCAAAATGGCAACCGGATTGAAATCGCGTCCCACTTGCTGCAGGGCGCGAACGAGCAAGCCGGCCAGGTTGACTACGAACTGCTGATTCCGCCCGACGCTACCCTCAATCTCCATTCTTCGTCCGGTCCGCTGTCGGCGGAGCGCTTGCAGGGCGACTTAACCCTGGAAGGCACGGATGCGGTAGTGAATGTTCGCAACGTCCAGAATTGTCATGTGCACGTCCGGACGATGAGCGGGCCGATCACCCTGACCGATATTACAAACGGCCACGTTGAGATCGCCTCGATCAGCGGCGACGTCCATATGAAGTCCGTCACGGGGTCGCTGGTACAGGTCGTTTCCGGCCGCGGAAAGATTTTCTACGATGGAAATTTCGGTTCCGGCGGCGACTATAAGTTCACCACCCACACCGGTGATATCGAAGCCTTGGTGCCGGCGGATGTCTCGGCCGATTTTAGAGCGCACTCCGTACTCGGCCGCGTGCAACACGATTTTCCTCTCCAGCCCAAGCACTCCCGCTTTCCGGTGGAAACAGGACGTTCCTTCCTGGGTACGTCTGGCAAGGCATCATCGGAAGTCGTGCTGCGCTCTTTCAGTGGTAAAATCCGCCTCAAGCAACGCTGAACCCAAGCTACGCTGAACAAAGAAATAAATTGGGAGCAGATGGGCGCGGACTCTGGGCTGACAACATCACCTGACAATACCGCCCCTTGCGTGCCCGGGAGCGCCATGGCAGTGCGCGCGGTCTTTCTGGTGGGATTCATGGCTTCCGGCAAGAGCAGCGTCGGGCAGGAACTTGCCCGTCGGCTGGGCTGGGATTTTGTCGACTTGGATGCCCGCATCGAGTTCCGCGAGCGGCAAACCGTTCCCGAGATTTTTCGGGAGCGAGGCGAGCCCGGGTTTCGGCTCGCCGAAACCAGCGCGCTGCGCGATCTGCTGACCGAGTCGCTCGAACAGGACAGCGTGGTCGCGCTCGGCGGCGGGGCGTTCGTACAGGAAAGGAACCGCGAATTGTTGCGGCAGTGGCCGACGGTTTTCCTCGAGGCGTCCGCTTCCGAACTCTGGCAACGGAGCCTGACCGATGGCATAGAACGGCCGCTGCGGGGAGATCCGGAGCAGTTTGCTCGACTCTATGCGGAACGACTTCCCTGTTATCGCCAGGCGAGCGTGGTGGTAGAAACCACGGGCAAGCAGGTGGCTGCTATTTGCGTCGAGATCGAAGCTGCATTGCAGCTTAAGGGAACTACGGAAGACACGGGGTCGGGCTTATCCCAAATCGACGGTACAAGTTTCGGAACAGGAGAATCACAGTGAAGTTGTCTTATCGGCTGCTGGCTTTCATGATGGTGATGGTTTGCTGGATTGCGGCGGCGGGGTCCTCGGCGAGCGCCGCTCCCATTTCAAAAGAAAAAGAAAAGGAGAAGGAGCACGAGGGGACTAAAGTCGACTCCGGTTCTTTCGGCATTTTCCAGAATGGCCATCGTGTAGGAACCGAGACGTTTTCCATCTATCAGACGAGCAACGGCAGCGTCATCCAGTCCGAGTTCAAGACGGAGAATGCTCCCATCGCGGCCGTGCAATCCTCCGAGATGCAGCTGACTGCCACCGGAGATATCCGGCGCTACGAGTGGAACGAGTTGAGCCCGGGAAAAGCGGAATCGGTGGTGCTTCCGAATGATGATTTTCTGACTGAGAAGTGGCGCAATGCACCGGAGGAGAAAGAACATGAACAACCTTACCTGCTGCCGGTGTCAACCAGCATCCTGGACGACTACTTCTTTATCCACCGCGAAGTGCTGGCCTGGAAGTTTCTGGGCGCATCCTGCAAACAGGACAAAGGGCTAGTGCAGTGCCCGCTGAAGCAGCGTGCCCAGTTCGGCACCATGAACCCGCACCAACATTCTTCGGCGCCGCTCAGCGCAGAGTACCTCGGCCGGGAAAAGGTGACCCTGAAGGGCGGACAACAGGAACTGATCAAACTGGAACTGAAGTCCGAAGCGGGAACCTGGCAACTCTGGCTCGACGATCAATTCAAGGTCATGCGGATGCTGGTTGTGGGCGAAAATACCGAAGTGGTCCGCGATTAGATCGAGGCGATCGGGTGCCCCGTCCAGGCTCTGCTTGGGCGGGTGAGCGGCGAGCAAACCTCAACTGGCTGAAGGTTAGCCTCTTTCGGCAGTGGATCGCTCTCTATTTCAGGCGATACCATAGGGTGCGCCCCGGGAGAGGTCGTTCGCATGCGGGACCTGAGCGGTTGGGATAACTCTTGACGATTCTTGATTCACGCACGTCGCGCGTTCTGTTCACGGCTTTTCTGTTTGCCGTGGGGTTGGGCTTTCTCTATGCGGCGCGACGAACCCTGATTCTTTTCCTTTTCGCCATTTTCTTTGCCTACCTCATTAATCCGGCGGTGGGGCGACTGGAGAAACTGGTCCGCAGCCGCGTCTGGTCGATCACGATCATTTACTTCCTGCTTCTCTTTGGTCTAGCGGTGTTCGGCTTTCTTGTAGGCCCGAGGATTGCCCGGCAAAGCGCCCGCCTCGGAGAATCGCTGCCCGGACTCGTGGATAAGGCCGGCACCAGCCAGTTTTCCGGCGAGATCGGCCAACTCACCGCGCAGATCGGAAAGCAACACGGCTGGACCAAAGACACCCAGAAACATATTCAGGGTTTTTTGATAAGTCGGCGCGACGACTTGTCCGCTCTGGCGCAGCGCATCGCCGTTCGCGCGGCCGAAGCGGCGCAGCAAGGGTGGGTGCTCTTTCTAGTGCCGATCCTGGCCATCTTTTTTCTGCGCGATGGTGGCAGCTTTCATGAAGTGCTGCTGGCGCTGGTGCAGTCGCGCACGCAGCGTGAGTTCCTCGAGGATGTACTCCAGGATCTGAACCAGATGCTCGCCCAATTCATTCGCGCCCAGTTGACCCTGGCCGCGTTGTCGCTGCTGGCCTACACCTCAGTTTTGGGCGCGATGCGAATGCCGTACGCCCTGATGCTCGGTACCGCCGGAGGCGCGCTCGAGTTCATCCCTCTGGCAGGGCCGCTGCTGGCGGGCGCCGCGATGATGGTCGTCGCCGTTCTGTCGGGATATCAGCACTGGCCCTTCGTGCTTTTGTTTTTGATCGTCTGGCGAATTGTGCAGGACTACGTAATCTCTCCCCGCGTCATGGGAGCCAGTGTGGAATTGCACCCGCTGGCGGCTTTGTTCGGCATTCTCGCGGGCGGCGAAATCGCCGGTGTGCTCGGCGTCTATCTCTCCATCCCGGTGATGGCCAGTTTGCGCATCGTCTGGCGGCGCTGGCGCATCTATGCGGAAAAACGCAAGTTCGGACCCCTCAACGAGTATTCTTTTCCGCCAGAACTCGGGAAGGGCAGAAGCTAGAAATCAGCGAATAGAAAACAGCGAATCGGTTGATCGGGCCATCGGGTGATCTAAATTGCCTTTGACTTTCGATGGCCCGATGACCCGATGCTCAGATGACCCGATTGTCAGTTAGGTGGCCGTCGCGGCTGCGTTCTTCACCGCGTCCACATCGACTTTGCGAAGAAACTCCGCTGCCGCTTCCGGCAGCACCGTGTTGATAAACATTCCCGAGCCCAGCTCAAATCCGGCCATGCGCGTCAGCCGCGGGATCACACTCAGATACCAGTGAAAGTACTTCACGCCGACGCTCTCGGCGGGTGCGCTTCGAATCGTAAAATTGAAATCCGGGTCCGCCAGCCCGTGGTAAAGCTTGGCCAGTATCCAGCGCAACATCCGCGCCAGATCGTTGATCTCCGCGGCGCTCACATCGCCAAAGCTGGCCATGTGCCGACGCGGATAAATGTGGGTACAGAACGGAGCCGGCGAAGCATACAGTTCGAGCGCGACGAAGTGTTCGGAAATCGCGACGATGCGGGTTTGTTCTTCTAATTCCTCTTCCAGCATCTGACAGAACATGCACTCGCCATAGTCGTCAAAGTGTCGCAAAGCGTGTTGAAAGCGCTCCCGCACCTGCAGCGAGATCACCGGAGTCGCGATGATCTGGGAGTGCGGATGTTCCAGGCTGGTGCCGGCGTCAGGCCCGTGATTCTTGAAGATGGTAATCAGCGCGATGCGCCGGTCGAGGCTGAGTTCATCGTAGCGAATTTTATAGATGCGCAGGATTTCCGCCATGTAGGAATCGGGCATGAGGGCCATAACCTCGGAGTGGTCCGGCGTCTCCACGATCACATCGTGAACCCCGAACCCGTTTACCGACCTCCGCGACCGGTGTACGGTGCGCGTCGGCTGCACTTCGCGCGAAAGCGCCGCAAACTTATTCGGGATCACTCGCGCGTGCCACGGAACCTCCAGCGAGGTGGGTATCCGCATAATTTCCGCCGGAGTCAGCTTCTCGTTTCCCGGACAAAAAGGGCAGTTCGCGACAAACGGTGCCGCGGGCTTCCGTTGGCAGTGGCGCGCCATTTCCTCTGGACGGCGGGCGCGCTCGGTGGCGATCACTACCCATTCCTTGGTAGCAAAATTCTGGCGCAGTTCTGACATTAGTCGCTCCTACGCAAAGCCTACATCCAACATCGAGAGTCGAACAGTCACCCCAGGGTCGTATCTCCGTGTGGCACGAGAGACAGGCGGCCATGCCCATTGATTTCGCCGGCGGATCAGCGGCGGCATTCCCCGCCGAAATTTCGCTGGTATAAAATCAAAACTAATCATGGCAAACAAACTCCCTGTAGGAATTCTCGGCGCCACTGGCATTGTCGGCCAGCGCTTCATCCAGATGTTGGAGCGCCATCCCTGGTTCGAAGTCGCATGGCTGGCCGCTTCTGATCGCTCGGAGGGACGGCCCTATGCCGAAGCTGCGCGCTGGCGTTTGAAAACTGCCATCCCCGCTGACGTCGCCAGGATGACGGTTGCGCCCGCCAAGCCCGAAGGCGCGCCGAAAATTATTTTCGCCGCTCTCGATGCTGCGATCGCCCGCGAACTGGAGCCGCAGTTCGCCGCCGCCGGTTGCGCCGTCGTTTCCAATTCGAGCGCCTTGCGCATGCAGGCCGACGTTCCGCTCGTGATTCCCGAGGTTAACGCCGATCACATCAAGCTGATCGACAAACAATCTTGGCGCGCCCAGTCCGGCGGCTTTGCCGTCACCAATCCCAACTGCTCGGCCATCGGACTGGTGCTGGCGCTCGCTCCCCTGCATCGCGCGTTCACGCTGGAGACGGTGATGGCAGTGACCATGCAAGCCGTCAGCGGCGCCGGATATCCCGGAGTGCCTTCGCTCGATATTCTCGGCAACGTCATCCCTTACATCGCCAAGGAAGAAGAAAAGATGGAAGAGGAGACGCAAAAGTTGCTGGGGACGCTGAACGGTTCCCGCGTCGACCCTGCTCCCTTTGCCATGAGCGCGCAATGTAATCGAGTCGCGGTGGAAGACGGGCACACGGAATCGGTCGCCGTAAGATTGAAACAAAAGGCCGCGCCCGAGGAGATCATCGCCGCCTGGAACGATTTTCGCGCCGAACCGCAGCAACTGCGCCTGCCCAGCGCCCCCGAGCAACCGGTCGTGTACATGACAGCGCCGGATCGCCCGCAACCGCGCTTCGACGTTGACCTTGGTGCCGGCATGACCACAGCGGTAGGCCGCTTGCGCAAGTGCAACGTCCTCGACTGGAAGTTCACCGTGCTCTCGCACAACACAATTCGTGGCGCCGCCGGCGCGGCTCTGCTGAACGCCGAACTTCTCAAGGCGAAGGGATATCTAGGGTGATGAACAAAAGTGGTCAGTGGCCAGTGGGCAGTGGGCAGTGGTCCGATGAACCTCCGCCAGCACCGTTTTTGTTGGCAACTGGCCACCGGCCACTGGCCACTGACCACTGCTCCAAGGAGCACCCCCGCCCATGATCGTGATGAAGTTCGGCGGGACCTCCGTACAAGACGCGAAAGCGATTGACCGCGTAGCTCACATCGTCCAGGGCCGGTTGGCGGACCGTCCCCTGGTTGTGGTGAGTGCCATGGCCAAGGTCACCGATTCCCTGCTCGCCATGGGAAAGGCCGCCGGTAGCGGCGACCGCAAGAGCGCTCTCAAAATGGCGCGAGCCTTGCGTGAACGCCACTACGACACCGCCGGAGAACTGCTTGGCACCGCCCTGTTCACTGAATTCCACGGCGACCTGGGCGCCGACTTCGAAGATCTCGACGAATTGCTGCGCGGTATTGGCGCGGTCGGCGAGATCACGCCCCGCACCTACGATTACGTTGCCTCTTTCGGCGAGGTGCTCTCCAGCAAGATCGTGGCCGCCGCTTTCACCGCCCGCGGATTGCCGGGTGCGCATGTTGATGCACGCCAGGTTCTGCTGACCGACAGCAGTTATGTCCGCGCGGTGCCGCAGATGGAAGAAACCAACGAGCGCCTGCGCAAGCGGGTTCAGCCTCTGGTCGACTCCGGCAAGGTGGTCGTGATGGGCGGATTCATTGGCTCGAACCGCGCCGGCATCACCACCACCATCGGGCGCGGTGGATCGGATTTCTCCGCCGCGATTTTCGGCGCCGGCCTCAATGCCGAGCGCATCGAAATCTGGACTGACGTCGACGGCATGATGACCACCGATCCCCGTCTTTGTCCCGATGCCCGCCGCATCAAGGTCATCAGCTTTGACGAAGCCGCCGAACTCGCCTACTTTGGCGCCAAGGTTCTGCATCCGGCAACCGTGCTGCCCGCGATTCAGCGAAATATCCCGGTCTATGTTCTGAACTCGCTGAACCCGACCTGCGAAGGTACGAAAGTCACGGCGCGAGCTCCGCGTTGCACAAATATTTTCAAGGCCATCGCGCTCAAGAAAAAAATCACGATGGTAGAGATCGCCTCGCCTCGCCGCCTGCTGGTGCATGGCTACCTGAAGTCCATCTTTGAGGCCTTCGATCAGCACGACGTAGCGGTGGACGTGGTTTCTACCTCCGAAGTCAGCGTCTCGGTGACGGCCGAGACCAACGAAGCCATCCCGGCGCTGGCCGCCGATCTGGCGAAACTCGCGGACGTGAAATACGAAGGGCGAAAGGCGATCGTCTGTCTGGTGGGCGAGAATTTGCGCGAAACACCAGGAATCGCCGCTAAGGTCTTCGGCATTCTTGAGGATGTGAAGATCCGCATGATCTCGCAGGGCGCCTCCGAAATTAATCTGACCTTCGTGATTGAAGAAGACGACGCGGCCGAGGTAGTCCGGCGGTTGCACCACGCATTTTTCGCGGAAGCCGATCCGGAAGTGTTTGCATAAGCATTTAACCGCAGAGAACGCAGAGTACGCGGAGAAAAACAACAGAGTAGTTTTTGCATTAGTCCCCAGATTTCTCTGCGATCTTTGCGTTCTCTGCGGTTCAAGGTTTCAGCATGAATCTTCTAATTCTAGGTCGCGGCAAAACAGGATCGCTGGTGGCGGAAGTCGCGCGCGCGCGCCGGCATCATGTGCGCGTTCTCTCGGCCGCTGAAAACCCCCGCGCTAGCGCTCTTACGCCGGATGCGCTCTCCGCGATCGACGTGGTGATCGACTTCACCACGCCGGCGGCGGTCGTCGCCAATGCTGAAGCCTGCATTCGCGCGAAGAAGAACCTGGTGGTCGGAACCACCGGCTGGTATGACCAATTGCCGCGCCTGCGCGAAATGGTGCTCTCGGCGAAAACCGGCTTCCTCTACGGATCGAATTTTTCCATCGGCGTGAACCTCTTCTTCGAGATTGTCGCGACCGCAGGGGCGGCCCTGAAATACGATTACTCGGGTCAGATCTTCGAGCGCCATCACGCCCAAAAAAAAGACGCGCCTTCCGGAACTGCGGTCACCATCCAGAAGATTGTGCGCGAGGCCGGAGGTAACGAAAAAGAGGTCGAGATCGTTTCCTTTCGCGAGGGCGACGCGGTCGGCATGCACGAAGTGGTCTTCAATTCTGCCGGCGACCGCATCTATCTTTGCCACGATGCCAAGTCGCGTCAGGGATTCGCCGAAGGCGCCGTGCGCGCCGCTGAGTGGCTGGCCGGGAAGGCCGGTTTCTACGAGTTCCGCAACGTCTGGCGCGAACTCTAGACAAACCTGCCAGGAATCGCGCTCCGATTCGTTGCACTCTAGATGAAAATCGTTTCACCGATGTGCGAACGCGCGCCATGGGAGTACACTGGGCGCGCCTTTGCAAGCCAACAATAGATTTCGTTTTAATCGAGGGAACCCAACATGAGCGAGAAAGAAATAATGCCACTTCGCAGCATTTTTACAAGCGCACTTCTAGCGCTAGCTCTCATCACGGCAACGATGCCGGCCGCAGCCCAAACCTCTGTCGCGTCCGACGACGGGTCCGCGCCCGCCGTCGTCCACAACACCTGGACCACCGGCACGAACATGCCCACCCCGCGCGAAAGTCCCGCCGTCGGCGCAATCGGACACTATATCTACGCCGTCGGGGGCATCACTGCGCCTTACGGCACGATCCTCTCCGTCAACGAAATCTACAACACAATAAAGAAGACCTGGACCACGGGAGCCCCTCTGCCGACGCCGACCTGCTATGCCGTTGGGGCGGTGGTCAATGGCATTTTGTACGTCATCGGAGGCTCCTACGGCACCGGAGAATATACGGACACCGTCTATGCCTATGATCCCGTCGCCAACACCTGGTCGACAATGGCCCCCATGCCCACGGCCAGAAACAGCCTCTCCGCCGTCGTTGACAAGGGCATCATCTATGTCATCGGTGGCTACAGCGGCGGGCGGGACACGACCGTCGAAAGCTATAACCCCGCTACCAACACCTGGACCGAAGAGGCTCCTATGCTGGTGGGGAAATCGACCGCAAATGTGGGTCTGCTGGGAGGAACGATCCTGGCGGCGGGCGGATTGTCCAACTCTGGCGTAACCGGCGATAACGAAGGTTACAAAGTGAAAAAGAACGAATGGACCGATCTGGCGGCCGACCCCACGGTCCGAGACGCTAGCTGCGCTTGGGCCATCGGCGGCGTGTTTCATGTTGCCGGCGGCGGCCTGAGCTCCGGCGAAACGACCACTGTTAATGAAGCCTATAGCACAAAAACAAATTCGTGGACGACCCTCGCTCCGATGCCGCAGGACACCGGGTACCCGGGCTCTGCGGTCGTTGGTGGACGTCTCTATTGCTTGGGAGGTTACAGCAGCAACACCGGCGTCGTGGGTGCGGTCCAGATTTACCAACCCTAGTCGAATGTCCAGCCGGGCCCATTCATCGCTCACTTTGCGATGAGTGGGCTTGTCGCAACCGTTGCAGCGGAGAGATCCCAGCAAGTCATCCCTCTTCCCCCATCCCCCAGTACCGTGCTAGCCAAATGCACGAGAGAGAGAGAAGAGTTATCCTTAACCCATGGAACTGCGAGGCTGTGGCACCGCTCTGGTCACACCGTTCTCTCAGGATGGTGCTGTCGACGAAAACGCACTGCGCAATCTGGTCGCCTGGCAGGTTGAATCGGGCATCGACTTCCTGATTCCCTGCGGCACCACGGGAGAAACTCCCACGCTCACTCACGATGAGTGGCTGCGCGTCATCGACGTGACCATCGAAGTCGTTGCCGGACGCGTGCCCATCGTCGCCGGCGCCACCTCCAATTCGACGCAGGAGGCTGTAGGCAGAGCGAAGGAAGTGGCGGCGCGGCCGGGTGTCAACGCCATCCTCACCGCATCGCCGTACTACAACAAGCCGACGCAGGAGGGCCAGTACCGCCACTTCCGTGCGATCGCCGAAGCGGTCGACAAGCCCCTAATCCTCTATAACGTACCCGCCCGCACCTCTGCCAATCTCGAGCCTGCAACTTTGGCGCGCCTGTGCGAGGTTCCGAATATCGCGGGCGTGAAGGAAGCCAGCGGCAACATGACGCAGATCGCCGAGGTGCTGAACTTGGTGCCGGAAAGTTTTCTGGTGCTGTCCGGTGACGATGCCGTTACTTTGCCGGTGATCGCGCTCGGCGGCGTGGGCGTCATCTCGGTTGCGTCCAACGAAATCCCCCACGAAATGGCGGAGATGACGCGGGCCGCTCTGAACAACGACTGGCACACGGCGCGCACCCTTCACCGCAAATTTCTGCCGCTGATGCTCGCCAACTTCATCGAGTCGAGTCCACTGCCGGTAAAGGCCGTCCTCGCAATGATGGGTAAGATCGAAGAAGTCTATCGCCTGCCCTTGCTTCCCATGCGCCGCGACACGCGATCAAAGCTGCAGAAGATCGCGACCGACGCTGGATTGATTACCCGCCCCGCGGCTCCGCCGGCCGCTGCCGCCGAATTCTATATTTACGAGAATTGGGCAGCGGGCCCGCACAAAGCGATTCTGCACCGCGCATCCTGCGGACAGTGCAGTTCCGGCAAAGGACGCCCCGCCGGGCACGATCCCAATCATTCGCGCTGGCACGGACCGTACAGCAATCTCGCCGAGGCGCGCGCGGCAACCCATCAGATGCAAGGCGTTCTGATCCGCAGCGAATGCAAGTGCGTGGCGTAAGAGGAGTTTGTGCCTTTTCAGTTTGTCTTCAAAATCCTAGGCGAAAAAAACTCCTGTCCTCCTTCTATGAAAACAGGCGCACCGTCCACAGGTATTTTTGCGGCGCTGCGGACAGGCTTCTATTCGTGCTCGAGGCACATAAGGTATGTCCGGACTCCGCCGCTCCCTCTGAGCGTCGCTCT
>Ga0181532_10001528_pt1 | contig 22361 bp, 19 predicted proteins | sample PEATcosm2014_Bin_33_FD_119768 | JGI IMG/M metagenome (GOLD analysis project Ga0181532, IMG submission 119768) | Peatland microbial communities from MTU Mesocosm Facility, Houghton, MI, USA - PEATcosm2014_Bin11_30_metaG | ecosystem: Environmental > Terrestrial > Soil > Wetlands > Peat | place... | reverse complement strand
CTTCGCCTTCTTCGGCCTGCACATGCAGCCCGAGGCGTCCGTCGATGTGTGGGCGCCGTTTTTCTCGAATCAGATCCGCGTCGTCGAACTGATATCCAAGAGTCTGCCGCCGACGCACAAGCTTCTGGTGAAGCTGCACCAGAGCGATGTGTCCAACTATTCGCCTGCCTATCTTGCCGAGTTGGGGAAATTTCCCGGTGTCGAGCTGGTTTCTCCATACGCAGATGCGCGCGACTTCATGCAACGGGCCGATCTCGTGTTGTCCATCCAAGGGACGATGGGCCAAGAGGCGGCGCTGCTCGGCAAGCCGGTGATCATGTTCGGCAACCTGCTTGCCGGCCTTTTCCCGACCGCATCGATGGTCGGCAAGACCACCGACCTGCCGGCGCTGGTACGGGCAAAGTTGGCGGAATCGCCGCCCAGCCGGCCGGAGGTCATCGAGGCATTGGCGCGGTTTCTGGTGCCGTTTTATCCGGCCTCCGCCAATGACTGGCGGCAGATACCGGACGACACGGGAATCGATGGATTCGTGTCGCTCTTCAATTTGCTTCACGATCATTTGCACCGGTCCAGGTCGCCGCAAACGGCTAATTGAGAGAACGATGGGTCACATGCCAGAGCCATTTGCCGTCGATCAGAATGCATCGGGCCATGCATGGATCAACGGCATCGTCGCGCGACTATGCACATTCCTGATGGCGGTTGTGGCGAGCTTCGCCGTCACACTGAGCGCCTATACAGAGGCGTTCAGTGCGACACACGTCGGCGCCGTCCTCGTGCTTCTCATTGCGCTGCATCTTGTTTGGATTTCGCGGTTCACCTGGCAGCGGGAATTTACCCTTTATGCCTGTCTCGTGGGCTATATGTTCATTGCGCTTCTGTGGACGCGCGATGTGGGTCTGGCGATGAATACCCTGCTTCCAGCGGTCAATTGTATTCTCGTCATGATCTTTTTCGGCTCGTTGATCAGCTTTCACAACATTCCAGCCGTGCTGGCGGGCGCGCTTTTCGGGTTCGTGGGCGGCGCGGCGCTCTACACTCTCACTCAAGGTTTTCCGTTTTCCTATCCGCAGGATTTTTCCTACAATGCGATAGCGGGCATGTATCTTTTCGGCTTGTTCGTCACATTGATGTACAGCTGTTTTCGGCGATCGGCCGGTATTCTGCTCGCGGTCACCGTGGTCATCTTGCTGCACATCGTTGCAACCACGTCGATCAAGACCAATCTCGGCATTGCTCTTGGATTGCTGGCGGCCGCAATCATGTACTTCCGGCACTTCGGCCGATTGCTAAGAAGCAAGATATTGTTGTTGCTCGTTCTCGGCGGCGGTCTGGGATTTGCGGTGGCTTCGAACGACATGCTCCTCGACGCGATGGGCCGGGGAGTACAGCGGGTGACGGTCGGGGTTCAGGTCCTGCAGGCTCGCGACAACGTGGCCGGATACTCGGCGTTTGAGCAGCGGGACTATTGGAGGCAAGTCGGAATCGACGGCTGGAAGCTGAATCCGGTGTTCGGATACGGCACGGAAGCGTTTCGAACCGACTATGGAATCACCTCCCATTCGACGCCCATCGATCTGCTGTACAACTACGGCCTGATCGGACTGGTGCTGTTTTACAGCGTGTTTGTAAGCCTGCTTTGGCGGCTGTTCATCGTCGATCGCGGGCGATCGAGCAGCCAGCGGGTGCTGATATTCGCCGGAGTCGTGTGCTATGTGTTCATTTCAATCTCCGGAACTCTGCACTACAACAGTTTTCTCGCCGCCTTCCTCGGAATCAGCGTTGCTCTGCTGACCATGCAGGCCGGGGCGAGGCTGCCATGAGACAAATCGTCTATTGGCCCAACGCAAAGCGTCTTGTCTATCTGGAGGAGAAGGCGACGCCGCAGTTCTGGGATCATCGCTGGCAAGCGGAGGGAAAACCGGGTCCCGTGAACCTGCGGGACGAGGTGGTCACGGTGACCGCGAAGTATTTGCCGCGCGGCGCCCGTATACTCGAAGGCGGATGCGGGCGCGCCAACAAGGTCAAGGCGATGGCGGCGGCCGGCTACGCCGTGACCGGCGTGGATTTCGCCGAAGACACGGTGAGGCAGGCCCGGCTGCATTATCCGGATTTGGATATCCGCCAGGGCGACGTTCGTTCACTCGACTTTCCGGACGGTCATTTCGACGGCTATTGGTCCCTGGGGGTCATCGAGCATTTTTGGGGGGGCTACGCTCCCATTCTGGCCGAGGCCGCGCGGGTCCTGCGGCCAAACGGGTATCTGTTCTGTACCGCTCCGTGGCTCTCTCCGTACCGTCTGCGAAAAGTGGGCGGCAGCGAATATCCGGTGGTCGAGTTTCAAAGCGAGCCCGACTCGTTCTATCAATTTGCGTTGGGCCGTGCGGAGGTCGCCGGGCAGATCGCAAAGCACGGCTTCGAGCTCGTGAGCTGGCAGGGCCGCTCATCGGAGGTTTCAATGATGGAGGAAATGGTTGCATTTCAGGAGCAGATTCGCTGGCTGTTCGGTTCCCGCGGTTCAATTCTCAAGCGGGTTCTGCGCAAGGCCGTTGCCAACGCGCTGAACCCGTATTGCGGTCATGCCTTTCTTGCGGTTGCCAGGCGGGCGGGATAATTGAGCACGCCACCGGAATCTGGCCGCGCGATTGTGATGGTCACGGGAAGCTTGGACGCGGGAGGCGCCGAGCGGGTGCTCGCGGAAATGGCCAATTACTGGAACAGCAAGGGATGGCGGATTACGCTCGCCACGTGGACCGGGCCTTCGAACGTGGACTTCTACGATCTCGATCCCGGCGTGCAGCGAGTATGGTTGGATGTCGAGGCGTCCAGCACCTCGCTGGTCGCAAAACTCCGCGCCTACGCCCGTCGGATCTTGAAACTTCGCGAAATGCTCGAGAATGCGCGGCCGGACGCGGTTTTGAGCTTCATTGACACGTCCAATGTCATGACGCTTCTGGCTTGCATGGGTTTGGGGCTGAGAGTGATCGTGTCCGAGCGCTCGAACGGGGACGCCACTGCGCGCATCGCATGGATGTGGAGGGTGTCGAGGATCGCCACCTACTGGCGCGCCGCGGCGGTGGTCGCGCAGACCCCGGATGCGGCGCGCCGGATCGCGAAGCGCTGCGGCGTGAAGGCGATTGCCATCCCGAATCCGTTGCGCGCACTGCCCGATACCGATGGTCCGCGCGAATCGATGGTTTTGGCGGTCGGCCGGCTGTCGCACGAAAAGGGGTTCGATCTGCTGATTCGCGCTTTCTCGGGGATTGGAGCGGAATTCTCCCGTTGGCGCTTGGTGATCATCGGCACCGGTCCCGCGCATTCCTCGCTGCTGCGATTGAGCGAACAGCTGCAGCTCGGCGATCGCATCGAGTTCCGTCCGCCGGTGAAGAATATCGAGTCGTGGATGTCCCGTGCCGGTCTCGTCGTGCAACCGTCGAGATTCGAGGGATTCCCCAATGTGATCATGGAAGCGATGGGAATGGGGGCGGCGGTCATCAGCGCGGACTGCCGCTCGGGGCCGGCTGAAATAATAAACGATGGCGTGAATGGCCGATTGGTGCCGGTTGAAGATGTCGCTGCGCTGACCAAGGTGATTTCCGAACTGCTGCGTCAACCCGAGGAGCGCGTCCGCCTGGGACGCGAGGCCAAGAAAGTCAGGCAGGCCTTTCGTCAGGATCTCGTCATGCAGAAATGGGAAAGCTGCGTGGCGCCGGCCTCGACCCTGGCACGCTCCGCGGCCCCGACCGATTGAGGGCATTGAAGCATGTCGGCCACTCGGGAAATCGAGCAGGGAAAGAGATTTGAGTTCGGCGCCAATTGGCGGAGTTTTCTTTCCGCCCTGGACGAACAGCGTATCGCCGCCGCCGAGGAGTCCCTTCGGGAAATGCTGGGCGTGCAATCCCTTGCGGGACTGAGGTTCCTTGACATCGGCAGCGGCTCGGGCTTGTTCAGCCTCGCGGCACGCAGACTCGGAGCCAGCGTACATTCATTCGATTTCGACCCTCAATCGGTGGCCTGTACGAAGGAGCTGAGGCGCCGATACTTCCCCGCCGACTCCCAATGGACGATTGAGGAAGGATCGGCGCTGGACCGCGCCTACCTCGAGACATTGGGGACCTTCGACGTCGTGTACAGCTGGGGTGTGCTTCACCACACCGGATCGATGTGGGTCGCCATCGATTATGCCATCGGCCGGGTCGCGGTGAAGGGCGGAAAATTGTTCATCGCAATTTACAACGACCAGGGATGGAAATCTCATCTCTGGTGGCTCATCAAGAGCCTCTACAACCGCCTGCCCCGGATGCTGCGTGCGCCGTTCGCCTTCATGGTATCGGCGATGACGCGTTTCGCCGTCATCGTCAAGTACACGCTGAAGCTCAAGCCGATGATTGCCATCGCTCCGTTGTTCGCCGACAGACGCGGCCGGGGGATGAGCGCGAAGTACGACGAACGGGATTGGATCGGCGGATTTCCTTACGAGTTTGCCAGCTTCGAATCCGTCGCCGCCTATTGCAGCGCGCGCGGATTTACCATCATCAATGCCAAGCGCAACGATAGCTGGGGCTGCAACGAGCTTGCGCTCCAGCGAACGACATGTGCGGGATAACGGGATTTCTCACTGCCGGCGGATTTTCCGAGGCTGAGGCCCAGCACACCGTCGAGGAGCAGACCCGCACCTTGATGCACCGGGGCCCGGATGACGGCGGCACGTGGGTGGATCCAGATGCCGGGATTGCGCTCGGTCACCGGCGCTTGTCGATTCTGGACCTCTCGCTCGCGGGACATCAACCCATGGTGTCGGCCTCCGGCCGATACGTCATCGTGCTGAACGGGGAGATCTACAATCATCTCGATTTACGCGCCCGCTTGGACGCTGCCGGATCCGCGCCGCGGTGGCGCGGACACAGCGATACGGAAACTCTGCTGGCGGGAATCGACCAATGGGGCATTGAATCCACCCTGGCGTCATCGGTGGGTATGTATGCCTTTGCCGTCTGGGACCGCCATGAGAAAACGCTGACTCTGGTGCGCGATCGCATGGGCGAAAAGCCACTGTACTACGGCTGGCAGGGCGGATCATTTCTGTTCGGCTCCGAACTGAAAGCAATGCTCGTGCATCCCGGTTTCCGGCCCGTGATCGACCGTGAAGTGCTCGCCGACTACATGCGTCGCGGTTATATTCGCGCACCGCAGTGCATCTACCGTGACATCTTCAAATTGCTGCCGGGCACCTACTTGCAGCTGTCGATGCACGACACCGCCGGAGCGCTGCCCGCCCCCAAGCACTATTGGTCGCTGCGCGAGGTGGTCGAGCAGGGCCGGCGCGATCCGTTCCAGGGCGATGAGCAGGAAGCGGCGCGCACACTGGAGGAGTTGCTGGGCCGGGCCGTGGCGCTGCAAAGCATCGCCGATGTGTCCCTGGGGGCCTTTCTTTCCGGCGGCATCGATTCGAGTTTGATCGTGGCCCTGATGCAAGCGCATTCGTCAAAGCCGGTGAAGACGTTCACAATCGGCTTCAACGAGCCGCGATTCAATGAAGCGGTGCACGCGCGGGCGGTCGCGGAGCACCTCGGCACGGAGCACACCGAGCTGTACGTGGATTTCAACGACGCCATGCGGGTGATCCCGCGGCTGCCGCAACTGTTCGACGAGCCGTTCGGGGACAGCTCGGCCATTCCGACCTACCTGGTTTCGCAACTGGCGCGCTCGAAAGTCACCGTCTCATTATCCGGCGATGGCGGGGATGAGATCTTCGGCGGCTACTCGCGCTACCGGCGCACCGAGGATATCTGGAAAAACCTGCGCAGGATTCCTCATGGGCTGCGCGTCGCGATGTCGTACGGCGCACGGGCCTTCGAGCCGCTGGCGCGCGCCGCCTCGATCGGGCCGAACCTGCAGCGGCTAAATCAAATGCTGCTGGCGCGCAGCGCGCAGGAGTGCTACGAGATGCAGTTCTTGTATCACTACGGATTGCCGGCCGGCGTGCTGGGCGTTGCCGACAAATCTCCGATGCGGCATGCCGCCGGCGAGGCGGCTCACGAGGGTGAGGGGATATTCGATCACATGATGTACGAGGACTCCGTCTCCTATCTGCCGGATGACATCCTGGTCAAGGTCGATCGCGCGGCCATGGCAGTGAGTCTCGAATCGCGCATTCCGATGCTGGACCACCGGCTCGTCGAGTTCGCCTGGCGCTTGCCGCTGCACCTGAAGGTGCGGCAGGGCGAGGGAAAGTGGCTGCTGAAACAGGTGCTGCGTCGGCACGTTCCCGGTCCATTGATCGATCGCGAGAAGATGGGATTCGGCGTGCCGGTCGGGGATTGGGTCCGAGGTCCGCTGCGCGATTGGGCGGAGGATCTGGTGTCGGCGGATCGCCTGCGCCGGCAGGGAATCCTCGATGAACGGGTGGTCCGTGGGCGCTGGACGCGGTTTCTCAAAGACCGGCGGGTCGGCAGCGACGGCATCTGGCAGCTTCTGATGTTCCAGTCATGGGTTGATGGATAAAATCATTCCAGAGCATGCACCGGCGATTTTCCTGTTTCTTCCGTCGCTCGACGGCGGAGGCGCCGAGCGCGTTTTTGTCCAATTGGCGAACGAATTCGCGGCGCTGGGCCTGCGCGTGCATCTTTTGCTCGCCGCCGCTCGCGGGCCTTATCTGAACGAGGTCGCGCAGCGGGTGCGGGTGATCGATCTGGGCGCGCGCGGCGTGCTGCGTGCGCTTCCGCAACTCGTGAGGCTGCTGCGATCCGAGCGGCCGCAGGCGCTGCTCTCGGCGCTCGATCATTCGAACATCGTCGCCATTCTCGCTTGTTGGATCGCAGGGACGGACACGCGCTGCGTCATTTCCATGCGATCCGTTCCGTCCGCCGTGTATCGTGAGGACCGGTTCCCGCGCAATTGGGTGTTGCCGATGCTGATGCGCAGATGCTACCGCCGCGCGGATCGAATCATCGCCAACTCGCAGAGCGTCGCATCCGATTTGATCCGGCACTTCCGGGTGCCCGCGGAGAAGCTTTGCGTCATTTACAACCCGCTCGATCTTCAATTGATCGAGCTCAAGAGCCGGGAACCGGTTGCGAGCCCGTGGCTGCGCCTGGGATCCTCGCCGCTGATTCTGGGCGTCGGCAGTCTGGCGCCGCTCAAGGATTTTCCGACGCTGATACGGGCCTTCTCCATCGTTCGTGCCGCGCGCGAATGCCGGCTCGCGATTCTGGGGGAGGGTCCGGATCGCCGCGATCTCGAGCGTCTCGCGGCGTCGTTGGGTTTGCAGAAGGAGGTGCATCTTCCGGGATTCGTCGACAATCCATTCGCATGGATGCGGCTTGCGCGAGTCGTAGTCGGCTCTTCGCTGACCGAAGGGTGCCCAAACGCGCTGATGCAGGCATTGGCCGTCGGCACGGCGGTCGTCAGCACCGATTGCGCGGGCGGATGCTCGGAGATTCTCGAAGGCGGCCGATGGGGCCGATTGGTGCCGATCCGTGATGCGCAGGCGATGGCTGCCGCCATCCTGGCCACGATGGACGGCGCAGGGCGCGCGGACGTGAGAAGAAGGGCGGCGGATTTCGCCATCGCCGAAGTTGCGCGCAGCTACCTGCGGCAGCTGCTCCCTGATTCCGCGCTGCCGATCGTGGAGGGCTAGGCCGATGTGCGGGGTCGTCGGCATTGCGACCCGGTCGGCGGATCCGAACGCCGTGACGGAGGAGCGGATTCGAGGCGCGTTGGCGCGAATCCGTCATCGCGGGCCCGACGGGTCGGGAATCTACCGGGACAGGAATCTCTGGTTGGGGCATGCGCGGCTCAGCATCCTGGATCTGTCGAACGCGGGCTCCCAGCCCATGGAGTCGGCGGATCATCGCTTCGTCATCGCCTACAACGGCGAGATCTACAATTACCGCGAGCTGGCCGCCGAGCGGCACATGAATGATCTTCGCTCGAGTTCGGATACCGAGGTCGTACTGCGGGTCTTCGCGGAACTCGGCGTGGCTTCGCTGCCGAGATTGAACGGCATGTACGCGTTCGCCGTGTACGACAGGCAGAGACGCAAGCTCTGGCTGGTGCGCGATCGGATGGGCATCAAACCGATGTACTACCGGTTCAGCGCGACCGGATTCGCGTTCGCCTCGGAGATCAAGGCCATCGTCGCCGTGGATGAGCAGGAGTCGATCTGCAACGTGGCGGCACTGCACGAATGGCTGTACTACGGCAATCCTCTGGGCGGCCGCACCCTTTACGCCGGTGTAGAGCAGCTGCGGCCGGGGCACTGCCTCGAGCTGGATCTGGATTCATTCGAGCACGGCGTTCTCGAGTATCATTCGTTCCGCCGGCGGCCGACAGCGGCGGTTCGCGCATCGTTCGATGGCGAGGAGCGCGCCGATCGAATAAGCCGGCTGCTCGAGCAGGCGGTGAAGCGCCAACTGGTGAGCGACGTGCCCGTAGGCGTGTTCTTGTCGGGAGGCATCGATTCGAGCGCCATTACGGCCTTCGCCTCCCGTCACTACCAGGGCCGTCTCGCGACCTACTCGGCGGGCTTCGATTTCGCGGGCGATGTGAACGAGCTGCCGCGGGCGAAGCGCATCGCCGATCGATTCGGCACCGAGCATCACGAGCTGTACATCGCAGGAGTCGACGTGCCGTCGATCGTCGAAAAACTGGTTTACCACCATGACATGCCGTTTTCCGACGCCGCGAACATTCCCCTTTACATGATGGCGGAGAAAATCAGTTCCCATACCAAGGTGGTGCTGCAGGGTGACGGGGGCGACGAGCTGTTCGGCGGCTACCGGCGGTATTCGACGTTGAGGTATTACCGGCTTCTGCGAAATCTGGCGCGTTCGCTGGGGGGGATGCATCGCCTCATGCCCAGATCGCCGGGCTACTTTCGTATCGAGAGGTACCTGCACGCGTTCTCGGCGCCGGATCTCGCGATCACGATGGCGTTGCTGCTGACTCAGGAAGATCCCTCGTCGCATCCACGCGCGGTGTTCGCTCCTGGAATATCGGAGGCGATCGGGGCCTTCGACCCGTTCGCGAGATTCCGCGAGGTGCAGCCCTGGTTTGCAGACCAGGACATCGGCAATCAGATGTCGCTCACCGACATTTGCATCGAGTTGCCAGACCGGTTCTTGGAGAAGGTCGATCGCTCCACAATGGCGGCGAGTCTGGAGGTGCGCGTGCCGTTCCTCGATCACGATCTGGTCGACTACGCCACCGCCCTGCCGGGCGGGAGTAAGATGCCGTTGGGGCGCAAAAAATGGCTGCTGAAAAAGGCGCTGGCGGGAGTGCTTCCGGGCGAGGTGCTGCGGGGACCCAAGAGGGGATTGACGGTTCCCTACGGTGCGTGGCTGCAAACATCGCTGAAGGCGATGTTCTTCGATCATCTCTCGACGTTTGTGCGCTCGCGTCCCGGGATATTGAACGCCGGGCACATCGAGAGACTATTTGCTCGAACCGGCAGCGGACAGCAAAATCATTCCTTTATGCTCTGGAAGATGCTGAACTTCACTGTATGGGCGAATATGTGCAAGATGCGATTCACGGATCAAAGCGTTAATTGAATGTCCTTCACGCCGAATTCATCGTTTCCTCCCCTCGTTTGCCCGATTGACCTCTCCGCGCTCCAGAGCGACGCCGGCGGCGAGCTCAAGTGCGGTTCCGGGCACCGATTCGATGTGCGGCGCGATATTCCGAGGTTGCTGGCGAACGAAAGCAATTACGCGGACGCATTCGGCGAACAATGGATCGAGTATCGGGTGACGCAATTGGACTCGTACACCCATACGGACATCTCGAAAGAGCGGCTTCGGCGATGCCTGGGGGAACCGTTATGGAACTCGTTGCATGAGCCCGGCAGGGTCGAGATTCTCGAGTCGGGCTGCGGGGCCGGCAGGTTCACCGAAATCCTGCTCGAGCTGCCCGCAGCATCCGTCACATCGACCGACCTGAGCGCGGCGGTCGAGCCCAATAAGGCCAATTGTCCTTTGTCGGACCGGCACCGGATCGTTCAGTGCGACATCAATCAAATGCCCTTCCGTCCCGAGCAGTACGACATCGTGCTCTGTCTTGGCGTCATCCAGCACACCAAAGACCCGGAGCGCACGATCGAGGATCTCTACAAACAGGTAAAGCCGGGCGGCTGGCTGATCATCGATCACTATACGCAGACACTGTCCTACTATACGAAGCTCTCGGAATGGCTGTTGCGGCCGATTTTGAAGCGGGTTGCGCCGGCCCGGGGACTGAGCATCACCAAGGCGCTGACTCGGGCGTTCTTTCCGTTGCACCGCGCCGTGAGACATGCGAAGCCCCTGCAGATGGTGCTGTCGCGATTTTCGCCCCTGCTGACCTACTACCATCTGTTCCCGCAATTGAGCGATGAATTGCAGTACGAGTGGGCGGAGCTCGATACGCACGATTCCTTGACGGACTTTTACAAACATCTGCGCTCGGCGGGTTCGATTCGCGCCACGCTGCAGTCGTTCGGCTCGCGCGACGTGTGGGTGCGGAAGGGGGGCAATGGAGTCGAAGCCCGCTGCCAGAAGCCGCCGAAGAGCTGAGCCGGCCATGGACCTGAGGATCAAGGCGCTCTTGTCGGGGATGGCGACCTATATTCCGTGGTACGACGCCAAAAGGTCGACCGGGGGAACGGATTCGGCGCGATATTGCTACTCCGTGTGGCTGCGTCACCTGGTTCTGGGCATGCGGTGCGCTTCGGCGGGATCGATCCCCAGGGTCGTCGCGGAGCTGGGGCCGGGGGACTCGATCGGAATCGGGCTGGCCGCGCTGCTTTCCGGCGCGGAGAAATATTTTGCGCTCGATCTGGTTCGTTATACGGATCTGAACCGGAATCTGGCGATCTTCGATGAGCTCGTGCCGATGTTCGCGAATCGAGCGCCCATCCCGGATGACGCCGAGTTTCCGCTGCTGTACCCGAAGCTCGATTGCTATGATTTTCCGGCGCATTTGATCGGCGAGGGCCGGCTTCGAGAAAACTTGGCGCCCGGACGGGTGGCTGCGATCAGATCCTCCATCGAGCATTGCGATGTCGAGGGCTCGATGGTGTTCTATAAGGCGCCATGGAATGCGCCCGACATGATCGGCGATGGGTCCGCGGATCTGATCTTCTCGCAGGCGGTGCTCGAGCACGTCGATGATCTGGAGGGCGTTTACGCGGCGATGCGCAAGTGGTTGAAGCCGGGCGGCATCATGACCCATCAAATCGACTTCAAGTGCCATGGCAAGGCGAATGCCTGGAATGGACATTGGACCTACACGGATCTGCTCTGGGGGATCATCGTGGGGCGCCGGTCGTACCTGCTCAACCGGCAGCCGCATTCCGTTCACGTCAATCTGATCGAACGATGCGGCTTTCGAATTCTCGAAGACAGGATCGTTCGCACGGATTCTGAATTGCGCCGAGAGCAGCTCAGTGTCAGATTCCGCGCACTCTCGGACGAGGATTTGACGACCAGCGGAGCGTTCATCGTCGCCGCCGTCGCGCGCGGGGCGTGAATGATTAGAATCCTGCTGATCGGCCCTCTGCCGCCGCCAATGGGCGGTGATACCCGCCATTTCGCAACGCTCGTCGCCGACCTGAGCGCCCACCAGGCTTTCGACGTGAGGGTGATCAACACCTCGCGCGGCTCCGAGCACTCCAATTGGCTGTTGAATATTTTCGTATCGCTGCGAACCGCCGCAAGAATTGTGTCTCGATTGAAAGGCGCCGATGTCGTCTCGTATCACGCCAGCGACCGCGGTATGTTGTTGTTCGGCCCGGTCGTCCTCGCCTTTTGCAAGATGGCGGGAAAGCCGTCGATATTGCGGGTTTTCGGCGGCTCGTTCGGCGATGTCTATCGGCAGCAGTCCTCGATCGGCAGGGCGATGACGCGCCGCACCGTGCTGTCGTGCGACGTGATGCTGTTGCAAACCCAGCGCGCGGTGCGCGAGATTCAGGCGTGCGCCCGCGCAAGAGTGATCTGGTTCTCGACCTACGTCGAGTCTGCGGCGCGCCCGCGCAGCGGCGATTCCGCCCCCTCCGCCGTCCCGGACAGACGGTGCAAGCGATTCGTCTTTCTGGGTCATCTTTGGCGCACGAAAGGCATCGAGACACTGCTCGAGTCGGCCGCCTCGCTGCCCGGCGATTGCACGATCGACATCTACGGCCCGACTGACGAGTACTCGCCGGAGCAGGTGAACGGTCGCGGCCTGGGCAAAGTGCGATACTGCGGGTTTCTCAGCCATGCGCAAGTGCAGGAAAAGCTCTGGGAATACGACTGTCTGGTGCTGCCCACCTTCCACTCCGGGGAGGGTTATCCCGGCGTCATCGCCGAGGCGTTCGCCCATGATATGCCCGTCATCACGACGAATTGGCTTGCGATTCCCGAGATCGTCGATGAGGAGTGCGGAATCCTCATCGAGCCGCAGGATACTCATGGCTTCGTCGCGGCGGTCGCGGCGCTGCATGAGGATCCGCAGCGCTGGGTGCGTTTGAAAAAGGGCGCGCGTCTCAGGGCGCAACGTTTCGATCATGCCGTCTGGGCGCGCGAGTTCGAGTCGATTTGCGAATCTCTGGTGCAACGTTAGATGTGCGGAATATTCGGCATATTGTCGCAAGCCCCGCTGCAGATGAGCCCGGCGCTGGTGGAGGCGGCGCACGCCATGCAGGCGCATCGGGGTCCCGACGGCCGCGGCACGCAGCGCTTTGAATTCGACCGCAGCTCGTTGATTCTCGCGCATCAGAGGCTCGCGATCATCGATTTGACGCAGGCGGGACACCAGCCGATGAGCTCGCATGATGGGCTCGGCAGCATCGTCTACAATGGCGAGCTGTACAACTATTTGGAATTGCGCGAGGAGCTGCGTCAGGCGGGGGAGTCCTTTTCGACGCAAACCGACACCGAAGTTCTGCTGTCGGCCCTGCATCGCTGGGGTCCCTCGCGGGCGCTGTCCAAATTCAACTGGATGGGGGCATTCGCATGGCTCGACCGGCGAAACCGCTGCTTGACGCTGGCGCGGGACGCCGGATCGGAGAAGCCGCTTTACTATTTCTGCGATTCGCGGCAATTCATTTTTGCCTCGGAGATCAAGACGCTGTTGACGCTGGCGGGCCGGAAGTTTCAGCTGGAACGCGACGTCATCGGACGCTTCGTTCATCAAGGCTTGAGCGACACATCGACGCGGACGATTTTTAAGGAAATCACGCAACTGGCCGCATCGACCTACGTGCAGATCGATCTGGCGCTGGAGCGGCCCGGGATTGATCCGATTCATTATTCTCCGCCGGCGTACGCCGGCGATGCGGCTGCTCTTTCGCTGCCGGATTGCATCGAGGAGGTCCGGCGGATTTTCATCGATTCCGTGCGGGTCAGATTGCGCAGCGACGTGCCGGTCGGCGTGCTGCTGTCCGGCGGCATCGATTCGTCTTCGATCGCCGCGGTCGCGCATCACCTGCGGGGGGAGTCCGGCGCGCCGCAGCTGCTGTCGGCCGTCAGCGAGGATTCGCGCTTCGATGAGACGGCGCATATCAATGCGATGGAGCGGCATCTGCGACAGGATGCGCAGAAGATCCTCCTTAGTACTTCGGCGAGCACGCTGGTGGAGGAGCTGTCGGCGGTCAACTGGATCAACGATGAACCGGTGGCGGGGCTGTCGGCGATCGGACACTACCGGCTGATGGAATGTGCAAGGCAGCGCGGCCTCAAGGTGATCCTGAGCGGGCAGGGCGCCGACGAGATATTTCTCGGCTATCGAAAATATCTGGGTTTTTATCTGCAATCACTGGTCAGGCGCGGACGGTATCTCAAGGCATTGACGGTGCTTGCGGGGTTCGCTGCCAATCGCACCATCGTCAATCAGCTCGATCTCGGCGACGCCAAGCGCTACGTGCCGCTGCTGCGCAAGCTCAGCGCATCGCGCCACGGCGGCTCGGAAGCCGATCTCGACGGGCCATGGCTCCAGGGCTGGAATCCCGCCTCCGTGGGGCTGGGCGGCGGCTCGCTCGCGCAGCGTCAAATGGCCGATATACGCGAATTCTCGGTCCCCTCGCTCTGCCATTACGAGGACCGCATGTCGATGTCGATGGGGAGGGAAATCCGCCTGCCGTTTCTCGACTCGCGGCTCATCGACCTGATGCTGCGAGTGCCCGATGAATACAAGCTGCGCAGAGGCTGGACCAAGTATTGCCTGCGCGAGGCGATGCGCTCCTTCCTGCCGCCGCGGATCGCCTGGCGCAAGGACAAGAGGGGATTTTCCAACCCGCAGGCGGAGTGGCTCAAGCGCGAGCTGAGAGAGGCCGTCCGGGACGCCTTCAGCGCCGACAGTCTGCTTGCGCGAAAAGGAATCATGGAAAGTGCGGCGCTCGCGCGCAAATACGACCGCTACTGCGCACAGGCTGCGGGAAGCGGGTCGATCTGGTACCGGGAGATCTTCGCCCCGCTTTCTCTCGAATTGTGGATGCGGCGCTACGCCGCCTGGATCGACTGATTCGGATGCGCATCATCTATCTGCACCAGTACTTCAATACACCGGAAATGAGCGGCAGCACCCGCTCCTTCGAAGTCGGCCGCCGCTTGGCGGCTGCCGGGCATCAGGTCGACATCATCACCTCCTGGCAGGAACCGACTGAGCGCAGGGGATGGTTCACGACCGAGGTGGCGGGCATGCGCGTTCATTGGCTGCCCGTCCGATATTCGAATCACATGAACCATCTCGAGCGGATGGGCGCATTCATCAGGTTTGCGGCCGGCGCGGCAAGGCGCGCGCGCAGTGTCCCGGGCGACGTCGTCTTCGCCAGCAGTACGCCGCTCACCATCGCCATCCCGGCGGTCTATGCCGCGCGCCGCCGCGGCATTCCCATGGTGTTCGAGGTGCGCGACCTCTGGCCGGAGCTGCCGATCGCCATGGGCGCGCTCAGGAGCCCTGTTTTACGTCATGCGGCGAAAATCCTCGAGCGCTTTGCCTATGCAAACTCTGCGGCCGTGATCGCGCTGTCTCCCGGCATGGCGGAGGGCATTCGCCGCACCGGATATCCCCAAGAGAGGATTGCGATCGTGCCAAACGCGTCGGATCTGGAGTTATTCCAGCGCGATATCTCGCGTGGCCGCGCGTTTCGCGCCCGGATGGGAATCGGCGATGATAAAATCCTGGTTGGTTACGTGGGCACGCTGGGCCGAATCAACGGGGTTTCCTATTTGGTGCACGTCGCCGCCGCGTTGAAAGGCGACCCGCGCTTCGTGTTCCTGACGGTCGGCGACGGAGTGGAGCGTGAACTAGTGGCCGCGCTGGCGCGTACAGAGGACGTGTTGGACAGGAATTTCCTGATGCTCTCGAAGGTCGCCAAGGCGCAGGTGCCCGACGTGCTTTCCGCCGTGGCTGTCGCGACGTCTTTGGTGGTGCCGATTCCGGAGCTGGAAGCCAATTCGGCCAATAAGTTCTTCGACGCGCTGGCTGCGGGGTGCTGCGTGGCGGTTAACTATGGCGGGTGGCATGCGCAATTGCTGCAGGAGACCGGAGCGGGCATCCGGCTCGACGCCGATCCGCGGCGGGCGGCCGCCGCATTGCAGGCTCTGGCCGACGAACCCGGGAAGCTGGAGTCAGCCGGGCGCAATGCGCGCAGGCTTGCCGAAGAAAGATTTTCGCGCGATGAGCTCGCGGCGAAGATTCAAGCGGTGTTGGCCTCGGTCGTCGGCGAGCCACCATGAAACGGCTGTTCGACTTCCTGGTCGCGGCGACGGCGATCCTCCTGCTCTCGCCGCTGTTCGTGCTGGTCGCATTGGCTGTGCGGCTGAACATGGGTCCGCCGGTATTTTTCCGGCAAATCCGCCCGGGACGGGGCGGCAGAGCCTTTACCCTGTTGAAATTCCGCACCATGAAGGCGCTGCCGGACGGTGCCGGAACACTGTCCGACGGCGAACGATTGACGCCGCTGGGAAGATTTCTCCGGCATGCGAGCCTCGATGAACTGCCCGAATTGATCAATGTGGTCAGGGGCGAGATGAGCCTGGTCGGCCCCAGGCCGCTGCTGATGGAGTATCTGCCCCTGTACAATCCCGAGCAGGCGCGGCGTCATGAAGTGCTGCCCGGAATCACCGGCTGGGCGCAGGTGAACGGACGCAACGCGATCGGTTGGGAGGATAAATTCAAATTGGACGTATGGTATGTCGATCATCGGTCGTTTCTGCTGGATCTTCGCATTCTTTGGATGACAGTGGCCGGCGTGATCAGCGCAAGAGGCGTCTCTCAACCCGGCCACGCGACCATGGAGCGTTTTCGAGGGACCAAAGCTTGAGCGGACTGCTGATCATCGGTGCGGGCGGGCACGGCAAAGTCGTCGCCGATACGGCACTCTTGCTCGGCTGGAAGAATGTCGCCTTCCTCGACGACCGGGCAGCGACGCTCGGGTCGCCGCTGGGGTTGGCCATCTTGGGAACGCTGGGCGATTTGACGGCGCAGGCGCGTGCATTCTCCTGCGCCATCGCGGCCATTGGAGATGCGAAGCTGAGGTTGGAGCTGACCGATCGGTGCCGGCGATCGGGGCTTGAAGTGGTCTCTCTCGTGCACCCCATGGCCTTTGTCAGCAAATTCGCCTCGATCGGCCCCGGAAGCGTGGCTTTTGCGCAGTCGGCGGTCAACGTCGACGTCAGGATCGGCGCCGCGTGCATCGTCAATACCGGTGCGACCGTCGATCACGACTGTCTCATCGGCGACGGCGTACACATCTGTCCCGGCGCGCATTTGGCGGGCGACGTACGAGTGGGCGACCGATCCTGGGTTGGCATCGCGGCCACGATCCGCCAAGGGATCACGATCGGGCGCGACGCGACGGTCGGCGCCGGCGCCGTCGTCGTGGCGGATGTCGCAGACGGCTCGACGGTGGTCGGCGTCCCGGCGAAAGACAGATCGGGTTCGCCATGAGCCTCAAGTTCCCGGTCTGGCCGCACTATGAGGATGACGAGGTCGCTGCGGCGACCGCGGTGCTGCGTTCGGGCCGCGTCAATTACTGGACCGGAACCGAGGGGCGAAGCTTCGAGCAGGAGTACGCGCGTGCCGTCGGCGTGCGGCATGCCGTGGCGCTTGCAAACGGCACCGTCGCGCTCGAACTCGCGCTGGCCATGTTGGGAATCGGTCCCGGAGACGAGGTCATCACCTCGCCGCGCACGTTCATCGCCTCGGCCAGCTGCGCGGTGATGCGTGGCGCGAAGCCGGTGTTCGCCGACGTCGACCGCGACAGCCAGAACATTTGCGCCTCGAGCATCGAACGAGTCCTGTCGCCGCGGACGCGCGCCATCGTCGCGGTCCATCTTGCCGGCTGGCCGTGCGCAATGGACTCCATCTTGGAGCTTGCCAATGGCAGCAATATCGCGGTCATCGAGGATTGCGCCCAGGCAAGCGGCGCTCGATACCGCGGGCGCGCGGTGGGAAGCTTCGGGGTTTTCGGCGCCTTTTCTTTTTGTCAGGACAAGATCATCTCGACCGGCGGGGAGGGCGGCCTGTTGGTGACGCAGGACGAAATCTTGTGGTCGCGCGCATGGTCGTTCAAGGATCACGGCAAGAATTATCAGGCTGCTCATCGCCAGGACCACCCGCCCGGCTTTCGATGGCTGCACGACTCCTTCGGCACGAACTGGCGCATGACCGAATTCCAGGCCGCGATCGGACGGCGGCAATTGGCGAAACTCGAGGATTGGAACCATCGCAGGCGCTCGAATGCGCAGCGCCTGTGCGAGGGGCTCGGCGGCATGAGCGCGCTTCGAGTTCCGGTGCCCGATGCCCATATTGGACACGCCTACTACAAGTTTTACGCGTTTCTCGATGCATCGCGCCTGAAATCGAACTGGACGCGCGACCGGATCGTCGCCGAAGTGACCGCAAAGGGGGTGCCGTGCTTTTCCGGATCCTGTTCGGAGGTGTATCTGGAGCGGGCGTTCGACGGTACCGATTCGCGCCCCGCGCAGCGGCTGCCCGTCGCGCGCGAACTGGGCGAAACGAGCCTCATGTTCCTGGTGCATCCGACGCTGACGCGCGAACACATGGACCGGACCTCAAGCGTCGTGCGCGACGTCATCGATGAGGCGAGCGGCGGGGCGCGTCCGCGAACATGCATCTGAGCCAATTCGTCAAGCATCTCGTCGGCACTGCGGCGATGCCGCTGACGTGCGGACTTCTCATCGCCGGTGCCGGTGCCGTCGCTCGATTGCTCGGCCGGCGCAGGACCTCGACCGTGCTCTGGACGGCCGCCGCGCTCCTCGTCTATCTGGCGGCGACCGCGCCGGTGGCGAATGCATTGCTCGCTCCGCTGGAGTACCGCTATCCTCCGCTCGGCGATGTGCGGAATCTGCCGCCGCTGAGCTACATCGTCGTGCTTGGCGCGGACTACGCGCCGCACGACCAGGTTCCCATCACGGCGGCGCTGGAAAGCGACGGATTGGCGCGAATCGCGGAGGGCGTCAGGCTCATGCGCCAGATCCGCGGCGCGCGCCTCGTCGTCTCGGGAGGCGCGTCCGACGGCGAGACCGGATCCGCGGAGGGCTACGCCAAGTTTGCCGTCGATCTTGGCGTCGATGCGGGCGAGATCGTCAAGCTGGGCAAGGCACTGGACACAGAAGAAGAGGCGGGCAGCGTCGCCGCGCTCGTCGGCAAGCTGCCGTTCATCCTGGTGACTTCGGCTTACCACATGCCGCGCGCCGTCCGCCTGATGCGGCTTGCCGGGGCGAATCCGATTCCGGCGCCCACCGGGCAGCTTGCGCGGCACCTCGACCTGGGCGCGGCTGGATGGATTCCGCGCTCGGTGTCGCTGCGCAAGACCGAGTGCGCGCTGCACGAATACATGGGCCTGGCGCTTGCCAACTAGAGGCTGCCGGCGTAGAGCGATTTCCCGATTCGGCTGCATATTGATCGTATACACTCTGATTGTGTCGACATAGCAGCGGATGCATTTGAGGAGTGTTCATGCGAGGTCTCGGCCGGACAAAAATCGCCGTGATTGGGCTCGGCTACGTGGGATTGCCGCTGGCCGTCGAGTTCGGCAAGAAATATTCGACCATCGGGTTCGACATCGATCCGCGGCGCATCCGCGAATTGCGCCTCGGCCGGGACAGCACGCTCGAGTCCAGCGCGCAAGAGCTGGCGTCGGCAAGAAAACTCAAGTTCAGCGCGGATCCGCAGAAATTGTCCGGCTGCCGCGTGTTCATAGTCACCGTGCCGACGCCGATCGACCGCTACAAGCGGCCCGATCTGAGGCCGCTGATCAGCGCCAGTCAAACCATAGGAAAGATCCTGCAGAAGGGCGCCGTGGTCATCTACGAGTCGACCGTTTTTCCCGGCTGCACCGAGGAAGTCTGCGTGCCGGTATTGGAGCGCGAGTCGGGGCTGCGGTTCAATCGTGATTTTTACTGCGGCTACAGCCCGGAGCGCATCAACCCCGGGGATAGAGAACACCGGTTGCCCACGATCAGAAAGATCACCTCGGGTTCCACGCCGCAGACGGCGGATTTGGTCGATGCGCTGTATTCGTCGATCGTGACCGCCGGCACCCACCGCGCCCGAAGCATCCGAGTCGCGGAAGCGGCCAAGGTGATCGAGAATACGCAGCGCGACGTCAACATCGCCCTGATCAACGAATTGGCGCTGATCTTCAATCGATTGGGGATCGACACCGAGGAAGTCCTGCAGGCGGCCAGCACCAAATGGAATTTCCTTCCCTTTCGGCCCGGGCTGGTGGGCGGGCATTGCATCGGGGTCGACCCGTATTACCTCACTCACAAAGCGCAGGAGATTGGGTACCATCCGGAAATGATCCTCGCGGGACGCCGCATCAACGACAACATGGGATCTTACGTCGCTCAACGAGTGATCAAGGCAATGACGGAGCTTCGCATCCTGGTCGCGGGGGCCAAAATATTGGTCATGGGATTGGCATTCAAGGAAAACTGCCCGGACCTCAGGAACAGCAGGGTGGTGGATATCGTCAGGGAACTGGAGAGCTTTGACGCCGACGTGGACGTGTATGACCCTTGGGTCGATGCCGGCTCCGCGAAACTCGAGTATGGAATCGCGCCCGTGAAGAGGTTGAAGGAGAAAGCGTACGATGCCGTGGTGATCGCGGTTGCGCACCGCCTGTTTCGCGACCTGGGCATACGCAAAATTCGCTCGCTAGGGAAGGCAACCCACCTGCTGTTCGACGTCAAATATCTGTTTGCGGCCGGCCAGGCCGATCAACGTTTGTAGGCATGAAAGCCCACGACGCCGGTGGCCGCAGGCGCGGCGAAGTTGGTGCAATGGCGGCTGGCATCTTACGAGGTGAACGTGAACTGACATATCATCGGAATCTGGACGACTCGGCATTCCCAAGACAAAGGAGATCGATTGTGAATATCAGCAAGAAGTTTCTGGCCACCTGTGCAGCGTCCGCGATCGCGGCGCTCGCCGTCGGCGTGCAGCAGACCTCAAAGGCCGCGCCGCAGCTTACCATCCAATCGGAAGAGGCCGCGCATCCGAAGCTCGTCAGGACCATCCATGAATTGGAGGAGGCGATTCATGAATTGCAGTCCGCTCCCGATGACTTCGGGGGCAACAAGGCGGCCGCGATCAACGATTGCGTCAAGGCGAAGCATTCATTGAGAAGGGCGCTTTACTATCGGCTGCACATGGACGATGCGGCCATCGACCGGGTGCAGTGATCCCAGCGGCCGGTCCCCGACCCTCGTGGGGGGGCCGGCCGTCCGCGGTCTTTACAGGCAGGATATGCTCAAGACGGCGTTAATCACCGGCATCACCGGCCAGGACGGCGCGTACCTCGCCGAGTTCCTGCTGGACAAAGGCTACATCGTTCACGGCATCAAGCGCCGCGCTTCCTCCTTCAACACCGACCGCATCGATCATCTGTACCAGGATCCGCACGAAAAAGACGTGCGCCTCAGGCTGCATTACGGCGATCTCACCGATTCGACGAACCTGATCCGCATCATCCAAGAGGTGCAGCCCGACGAGATCTACAACCTGGCGGCGCAGAGCCACGTCGGTGTATCGTTCGAAACCCCGGAATATACCGCGAACGCCGATGCGATCGGCACCCTGCGCGTGCTCGAGGCCATCCGCATTCTCGGGCTCGAGAAGAAAACGCGCTTTTATCAGGCCTCGACCTCCGAGATGTTCGGCAAGGTGCAGGAAATTCCGCAGCGCGAGACCACGCCCTTTTACCCGCGTTCGCCCTACGGCGCCGCCAAGGTGTATGCGTATTGGATCACGGTCAACTACCGCGAGGCCTACGGCATGTTCGCCTGCAACGGCATCCTGTTCAATCACGAATCCCCGATGCGCGGGGAGACGTTCGTGTCGCGCAAGATCACGCGCGCGCTCACCCGCATTCACGTCGGCCTGCAGGACACCCTGCATCTCGGCAATCTCGATTCGCGGCGCGATTGGGGCCATGCGCGCGACTACGTGCGGGCGCAATGGCTGATGCTGCAGCAGCAGGAGCCGGAGGATTTCGTCATTGCCACCGGCAAGCAATACTCGGTGCGCGACTTCGTGATCGCCGCCGGTTCGCTGCTCGACATGAAGATCGAGTGGCGAGGCGACGGGGTGGATGAGGTGGGTATCGATTCGGCCACGGGACGCACGCTCGTGCGGGTGGATCCGCGCTATTTCCGGCCCACCGAGGTGGAAACCCTGCTCGGCGATCCGACCAAGGCGCGCCAGATGCTCGGCTGGACCGCCGAAGTCGGCTTCTCGGAACTGGTGGCGGAGATGATTGCCGAGGATCTGAAGGAGGCCCGGCGCGATGCCTTGGTAGCCAAAGAGGGCTACAAGGTCTATAGCCACCACGAGTAGCGCCGTGCACATCAGCAAAAGCTCCCGAATTTACGTCGCCGGACACCGCGGTTTGGTGGGATCGGCGGTGGTGCGCGCCCTGCGCAAGCAAGGCTACGGGGATCTGCTGCTGCGGACTCACCAGGAGCTCGACCTGACGGATCAACCGGCGGTTCGCCGATTCTTCGAATCCGAGCGACCGGAGGTGGTCATCATGGCCGCGGCCCGCGTCGGGGGCATTCATGCGAATAATTCTCATCCCGCGCTGTTCATTCGCGACAATCTGCTGATCCAGGACAACGTCATCGACTCGGCGCATCGCACCGGGGTGGGCAAATTCGTGTTCCTGGGGTCGAGCTGCATCTACCCGAAGCTAGCGCCGCAGCCGATCAACGAGAACTCTCTGCTCACCGGGCCGCTCGAGCCGACCAATGAGTGGTATGCGATCGCCAAGATTGCCGGTGTCAAGATGTGTCAAGCCTACCGCCGCGAGTACGACTTTAAGGCAATATCTTTGATGCCCACCAACCTGTACGGTCCTGGGGACAACTTCGATT